>TARA_R110002012_G_scaffold303877_1_pt1 | contig 85336 bp, 82 predicted proteins | sample TARA_R110002012 | Tara Oceans TARA_R110002012 (sample SAMEA4396515) | marine metagenome | biome: Westerlies Biome; feature: [DCM] deep chlorophyll maximum layer (ENVO:01000326); material: water (ENVO:00002006), including particulate matter (ENVO:01000060) such as... | depth 40 m
AGTTCTCCCCTTCCCGGCAGCCTCCCCTCTTCAACACGTAAGAAAACACTTTCCTACAGCTATATGTTCTATTTATGTTCTCATCCGATTCGATACAAGATGGAGATGAATTTTGGCAAAGAAGCTATCAATGGGACTGCTTACAATAGCGATGTGTTCAAGCGTGACATGGGCGCAGGATGTGAGTTTACAAGAAAGCAATGCCCCCACTGAACGGGAAGCTCTGGATCAACACGCAAGTGAAAAACCCACGTTTCGGTTGTTCCAGCATGGAATTTGGCAACCGGAAAATCAGCTAAAGCCCGTGACTGGAGCACCGACAAATCATGAAGGTACTAAAACCAATCTACAACCAAGAAAGCTTACAGGACTAAGCCGATCAGCCTCGTCAAGGCGGTTTATTTACCTAACCTCCATCCGGGCAGCCGAAAAAAAACACGCCCTACCCTTTGGGTTGCTCGACGCTCTAATTTGGCAGGAATCGCGGTACAATCCTATGGCTGTTAGTTCTGCTGGTGCTGGCGGTCTTACGCAGTTGATGCCTGGAACCGCATTAGACCTTGGGGTTGAGAACCGGTTCGATCCTTCCGCCAATATTGACGGGGGAGCACGGTATCTCAAGCAAATGCTGGATAAGTTTGGGGGGATTCACCTAGCGCTGGCGGCATATAATGCCGGACCTAACGCCGTGCTGAAAGCCAATGGCATTCCCCGATACCAGGAAACACGGAATTACGTAAAGAAGGTCCTTGCGCGCTGGACAGAATCGGGGCTGTAGGACAGAGAACACTTGATCATGAACCATTCAAACTCAAACCGCCTTCGGCTAACCGGTAAACTCATCAAAGGCGAACGCCACTATTTGCTTCAATGCGCAGATGAAAATGTTTGGCGGTTAAACTTTTTGGACGTGAAAACCCCAAAGGACGGCACCCAAGTGATCATTGAAGGCGTTCAATCCGGTGTTGACGGGATTGAAGTGGACTGGATTGGTGTCAAAAATTGAATAATTGAATTTGCTAATCAAGCAGTTCAACAGCTTTTCTCTTATGCTCGGGAGCAAGATGCGCATAGCGCAAAGTCATTTCGTAATCGCTATGACCCAACAGCTCTCTGATAGCGTTCAAATCCACTCCCGCCATAGCCAAGCGGGACGCAAAATGATGCCGCATGTCATGCCAACGAAAATTGACAATTCCCGCTTGTTCTAAGATTGCTGTCCACGATTTTTTCACATTGTTAAAACGCATTCCATCAGCATTTTGAAATACCCTGCCCGATGATTTTGCGCATTGTTTCTGCCAACGGCCAAGAACTTCCAAGCAAGTGCGGTTCATGGGAATATGTCTCGTTTTTCCTGACTTCGCCGTTTCACCAACAACAGCAATTGATCTCACGGTAAAATCGACATGCTGCCACTTAAGATCGAATACCTCCCCTCGCCGCATACCGGTGTGCAGCGAAAGTATGATCATTGGCTTGAGGTGATCTGTGAACGCGCACTTCTTAAAGTCAGGAAGTCGGCGATAGCCGCGTTCACTTCGCCACCGGTTTGCACTGTCCCGTTCACCGCACCTGCGTTCCTCGCGGCGATCTAACGATTCGAGCAGCAACTTCAGTTCTTCATCATTGAGATAGCGAACACGCGGCCTGGTATCCTCTCTTGCCTTCTTCACTTTGGCGATTGGATTTTGTTCAATGATCTCAAAATCGACAGCTCGGTTAAAGACTGCTTTTATGGATGCGATGTCGCGATTGGTGGTTGTTGTTTTGTTTCCCACAGCAATTCGGCTAGCTCTCCACCGCTCCAGATCAATAACATTGATATCATCCATTTTACTTTTCAGAAAATCTTTGAACACGGTTCGGATCCGCTTGATATTTTGCTCATGTGCCTTTTGATGAGATTGAGCCCAAGGTTGGAAAAATAGATCGATAAACTCACCGAGCGTGATTGCTCTGGCGTTTGATTTTTTCTCATCCATCGGATCAATACCGGAATGATACTGAGAAATGATTCGTTTAGCCTGATTTCTTGCTTGTCCAACGGCCATGGAGTCTGCGCGTCCTAGCCGCCAGCGCTTGCCGCGATCATATTCGCAGTAGAATGATTTTACGCCCGAAGGTTGCACCCGAACCAGAAAACCATTCAAACGGCTATCTCTAATTTCATAAGGTCTTTTAGCCAATTTGGCACGGTCTATGACAGCCTGTGTAAGTGCAGTTTGCACGGCCATTTCCTTTCTATCTCAACACACGCACTTTTTCTGTAAGTGCAATGTAAGTGCAAAATGATGAAATCTACCGGGATCAATGAGTACAAAACGGGAACGTCAAAATCAAGCTATCTTTTTGATTTTATTGCAATTATAGTCCCAAATCATACCAAACCGTCCCAGTAAATATCACGCATTTATCAACTGGGGGTGTGGGGGTCGGAGGTTCGAATCCTCTCGTCCCGACCAGTTTTTCAAGGACTTAGCAACTCTGCCCAGACCAGGAATTCATTTTAGTCCGGGTTTTAGGCTGGGGATTTTTTCGCGAGCTTTTCGGACATCATGCTACTTCCAGCTTCTGCAGTTCCTGTTCAAATTCCGAAGCAGGTGCACACCGCCCTCATAAGCGCCAATTTCAATTAAAGGCGGCACAGGAAGAATTTGGCCCCCAATCACGGTTCTTGTCTAAAAGTGTGGCCATCCGATTAAGCTGACGAATATGGCGCACCGCTAGGTCGTTTCACATCCACCATGGTTTCTGCTTTATTCAATGTAACTTTATCATGAGGCATTACGGAAAATGTACCATTGGTCTCCAGAATAACCCAATTGGCTTCGTCGACAGAGAACATGCCCTTACTCCGCAACACGGCACGAATTTCCTCCTCCGATACCCGCGTGTGATTCATAGCACTTTCGATAAACCTGCCTTTGTGCAAAAGCAAAGTAGGATCACTTTTAACCATTTTCGACGCAAACCTGCTTCTCAAAACCGTCCATGTCGTGAGCCACTGGAGGATTGCTAGGATAAGGATCGCTAGCGCCGAATCCAACACCGTAACTTCTTCAAGTAAGATGCCACTGGCAACTATGCTGCCAATCGCAAATGTAATAATCCAGTCAAAATTGTTGAGTTGATTGGTCGTGCGCTTACCAAAAATTCGTACCAAAGCGACCACATAGATATAAAATGTAAGGGCGGTTACCGCAATTGTGCCGAGCTTGTCCCAGCCAGAAAACCACGTGTCAGAATTAAGCATGTCTTTGTCCTTTCTTCTCGCACCGGGGGTAAATTGGCTCTCGTATCAGAAATCGTTGCTGAAGGGATTCACCCTTTTCCTGCCGTGTTCCAGCTTTAGTTTCCGCTACCAGAGAAGGTTGCATCAAAATTTTCAGACCCCGGCGCGGATGATTGTCTCGCATTCTGTTCACGGCCATGCAGCTCACTAAACGGGCCTATTCAGCTATAGTGACCAAATCGCTTGGTAACATTCTGACAACCTCTTGCTGGTTTGCCAGTCAGGGAATCACGAAGCCGGGTGTTTATTAAACCGGGATCAGATTCGCCGCATCTTCTGATCGCTCCGGCTTGATATAGATTGACGATAGATCGGGCATTGCCGAGTTCAGCTCACGCTCAAGAGTCTCGATCAGAGCCTCCACTTCCGCCATAGTCAGCGTGTCTTCAATGTCGGCACTGACCGCTGCGAATATGCGGTTCGGCGCGGTGTGGATGGTCCTGACGTGATTCACACAAGTAACCCAGTCCTTCGCTTCGATTATCTGCTGCAACCGCTCAATCACCACCAGATCGGCGCTTTCGCCAATCAGCAATCCTTTCGCCTCCCGTGCGAGAATTACTGCAACCGACGCCAAAATCAAGCCGATCACCATCGACGCCACCCCGTCCAGACGCGGCGCGTTCAAATAATGACTAATCCATATTCCGGCAGCGGCAACCATCAGCCCTGCCAGCGCGGCCGAATCCTCAAACACGACGACAAAAACCGACGGATCCTTCGAATCCCGGATTGCTTCCCAGAAGCGTCCCTTGCCTTTGCCTTTCAAAAATTCGCGCATCGCGATTGTCCACGAGGTCCCTTCGAAAAGCAATGCCACGCCAATCACGACATAATTGATGGCAGGGTCAGTCAGCGGTTCGGGATTGATGAAATGGATATAGCCTTCATATAACGACAAGCCCGCCCCGACAGCGAAGATCAGCAGGGCAACCACAAATGCCCAGAAATAAAGTTCCCGGCCATAGCCGAAGGGATGCGCGTGATCAGGCGGGCGGTTGGAACGGTGGGTCCCATAGAGCAGCAGTACCTGGTTGAAGCTGTCAACGACCGAATGAATCGCTTCCGAAAGCATAGATGAGGAACCGGTTATCCCCGCTGCAACGAATTTAGCGACCGCGATTCCGAAGTTCGCCGCCAGCGCCCCGAAGAGTACGAGGTTCTGACGGATATAGGTCTGAAGTCCTCTATACCGCTCCTTGGCCATGGCCGTTCCTCTCCTCGCGAAAAATGCCTTCTTTCGGAATTGTCGGAATGTTGGGGAGCGTGGACCCAGTGACATTAGACATATGTACAGCCTGCATTCCGTGTGGACCCAGCTTGGAACGAGCTCGCTTCAAAGCACGGCCAGTTGCCGGTTACTCAATGTGCCGCCATATTGTCTTTGCAGCCTGACCTTCCGCTCCAGATCGTCGAGTATCGCCCCGGAAAAATTGACCCCGCTCAAATCTTCCAGATAGTTCAGACCGCCGGGCGTATCGACGTTGATCTCCATCATCTTGTCCCCGGCAATATCCAGACCCGTCAGATACATGCCGTCATCGATCAGCTTTGGTCCAACGATTTCCGCGACCTTCATCGCGACCGAATCGGGTTTCACTAGCTCAACACTACCGCCGGCAGAAATATTGGATCGAGGATCATCGGTTTCGCTAAAGCGGTGGAGACAGGCATATTGACCATCCACCTCCAGCGGACGTCCGTTGAGCGTTATCATCCGCAGGTCGCCCTTGCTGGCTGCGGGTAGATATTCCTGAACAATCGCATAGCCATCGCGGATAACAGCTTCCATGATCTGGTTGAGGTTCTGCCGGTTGTCCTCGTCGATAAGGAAGACGCCCTGGCCGCCGGATCCTTGCAGCGGCTTGATGACCCCCTTGTCATCATGCGCTTTCAGAAAGGCCACTATTTCCTCGGGCTCGCGTGTAATCGTTGTTGCCGGCCGGATCTCTTCCGGAAAACCCTGAAAATAGGTCTTGTTCACGGCATCGGTCAGATGCTTCGGATCATTGAGCACGATAACGCCATGATCGGCCGCGATCTGGGCGAAAAGCAAGCTTGAGGATGGTGCCCAACTGCGCTTTCCCAGTTCTTCCGCAGGATCGCTGCGCAACATCAATATATCATATTTCTCCAATTCTATCCTTTCCCTTCTGGCATCGTCAGCTTGCAGATGGGCGAGAAAGTTTTTGTCATTCTTGAACCGGGTTTTCTTGGCGATCGTGGCCATGGCGCAGATCGTTCCGCGCCAGTCATATATGAAATCGCCTATTCCGACAAACGCCACATCATGCCTGCGGGCAGCCGCCTTTCGGGCAAGCCGTATCGTGGTATAATCGTCTTTTTCGGTCGCCACATCGTTGACGACGAATCCGATCCTGATTTTTTCATCGGCCATGGTCCGGGCTTTCCTGATAGATAGAATTGAGCGGCAATGAACGGACGCGTTCCAATCTCTTCTTTGCATCCGCATCGGTCAGAAATTGGGGGATTATTTCGGGCGGCTGGACAATGCCCTGCTCCAAAAGCTTTTCCAGACTGTGTAATTGCTTGAGCGCGAATTTACCCAGGAACAATATTTCGATGTCACCATCATGATGCAAATAGGCGAGCAGCTCTGACAGCCCCTTCAGATAGAGCGCATCCTTGGTGAGTCCCCCGCCGCGCTTGGCGCGCAGAGCCGTGTCAAAGGCCATTTCGGCGTCGATATCAAATTCGTCGTGCAGACAGGCGTAAATGTCAGCGCCGCTGAATTCGTCGACCGCCATATGGGCTGCAATCACCCGAGCGGCCAGACTTCGAAGCCGGTTGGCGGGCAGATATCCGGCAAAATATTCCGCCATCACGGCCAACCCTTCCTGCAATTCATCATAGTCGGCCAAGCCTCCGGCCAATGTTTTCAATGGCTGGCACCGCCCGTTGTGGCGGGTTACGGCATGGGTTCCGATCTCATGCTGGATTAGCGGATCGATCCGAGCGGTCGGAACGCGATAGTCGCTGGCAATGTGGAGATTGCCGAAACTGGTATAGAGGGCCGTACCCGGATTGGGGTCGATAATCACATCGCATTTAAAACCCGGGCTATGGGTTCTGTAAAATGCAGTCGCTTTCCGGGCAGCATGCGCCACGGCTTCGGCATCGCCATCGGGCTCGTCCGGCGTCTGCTTGGGTACGCTCGCCATTATGTCATGCGCCTGGTCCAGGAGATGTTCGTCCACGCTACCGAAGAGATCGACGCTGGCCAATATGAAGCCGTCCCGGTCGCGCATGCGCACCAGCTCTATCTGGCGGTCAAGTTCGCGTTGCTTTTCAATCAATAGCGCTTCGATCAGTGGATTTTCTATCTGGTCCACCGGCAGCGCGAACAACTGACTCCTCAACACGGGTGCGTCATTGGTCAGGCCCTCGCCATATTCGCTATCGGGCATGTCACGATAGCCAGAAGCAACAAATGCCGTTTTGATCGCATCGATATTGACCGGCGTCAGTCGGGTCAGCCAGTCAATCTGACGATCCATCCGGGCCATCTCGCTGTCAACCCGCATTTCCAGCGGCGTCAGAGGCTGTAGTCCCGGAGGATTGGATTTTCCGCTTCGAAGGAAAGCTTGGCTTGTCCGGTTCACGACATTCGCTCCGACGTCTTGCGCAGACACACGCGCGCAATCGCGACCGCCCTGGCCAATCCTTCCCGCAAATGTTGCAGAGCCAGAATACTCGCGTCTCCAGTCCATTCATCCATGAATGATTTTTTATACTCGAGCGTCATAACACAGGCTTTCGCACCGTAAATGTCGTGCAGCCATTCGGGGAAATTACCCCCGTCTTTCCATCGAACATTCACTCCGACCGAGGGTTGATGTCCCATGACCGGAACTGATCGCAATGCATCGACAAAACGGGTCAGCAATTCGCCATAGATATCATGGTCCATGGTGGTTGCACCAACATCGATATCGGGGTTTTTCTCGGGTGGCGCTGCTTCAGTCCCTGCCCCGTCCCGGCGGTGGTTATAGCTGTGAACATCCAGCACCAAAATCCGGTCGAAGCGCTCGATCATGGCTTCGCAATGATCCTGTATCATCGCATAAAATTCGTCATGCAATCGCCGGGATTTTTCGATTTGCTCATCGGGCAGGTCGCGGCTCCAAACCTTTAGGCCCCATTGATCTTCAGGTTCCGTCGAAATCGCCTTTTCACGCGGCCGGTTGAGATCGACTTCGAAGCGAGACCGGTTGGCGCGTACCATACTGTCTCCGACCCCGAGAAAATAATCGGTCAGCGGGTCTTCCTCGCGCAACCGATCCAGCTCCCCAATCTCCAGCCACGGCTTCATTTCGCGGCGGATGTGGTGACCTGCATGAATGGCAGTGGTTATGACCGGACCAACTTGAGCGTGAAAGCTCCATGGCGCTGTCTCGTTATCCCTTGGATTCTTTGGTCGCCCGCGGGTTCTTTCCGCTGGCATCGATATCATGGATGTCATTTCAGACTGGGACATATTCACCTCAACGCCGTCATGCGGTCCGGGTTCCCTAGCGATTTGGAATCACAGCTGGCCTCTCTCGTGCATCTCGTGGGCACGCTTCCACGTGGCCATCAGCGGCGTCCTACCATCCACGTTGCTGTCGAACTGGTGCCATTCGGCCCGTTGCCAGAATTCGTTCGACAAGCTCCTGAACAAGTCCATGATCCAGATCAATCCGCCAAAAAACTGTCCAGGGCAGCCCCTTGTGAAGACACGGAGCAGCCCTCAGTCACAGGGATTCCAGCGTCTGTTTAATCCAGTCGCGGTGCCGCTTTTCGTCTTCAAAATTGGCAAGCAAGGTACCATGCACCTGTGTGCCTGCGGTGACATGCTCCAGGGCTTTCTCATATGCCTTGGTGGTCACTTCTTCATTTGCACGCATTGCCGTGAGTATTCCTTTGTCGCCCGCCAAACCGCCGATCACGACCTTTCCCTCTGTCAGTATCTGCTTGAGATCCGGTCCCTTCGGAACATCCGCCCCGATTTCTTGCAAATGGGGCACGAGATTCTGGGTATGCCGGCGATGATCTTCGCAAAATTCCGACAGCCGCGCTTTGAATTCCGGGTTTTCCAAACGGTCAATGGCGGCCTCGTAGGCTTCGATCGCATCATAATCGAGGTGAACCAGCTCATGCAAAATTTTTCCGGTATCGTTGATTGTTTTGGCCATATCTCTGTCCTTTCAATTATCAGGGGTTCAACCAGTATTTGACTTCTCGGCTTACAAACGGCGGATTGTTCAAAAAAGTTCCCCAGTTATTTCAGAATCGCTACTGGTCGGCCGGAGGGCCTTTCTTGGCCCCTCCAGGGAACGGGGAAATCTAAGCGTCAAAGGGCGGCAGATTGTTGCGCAGTTCGTCCAGCCACACCTGCGCGGTCGCGTCCGAAGGAGCGCGCCAGTCGCCGCGCGGACTGAGCGCTCCTGCCGATGAAACCTTGGGTCCATTGGGAATGGCGGAACGTTTGAACTGGCTGAACGCGAAGAAGCGCTGCAGGAAATTTTCCAGCCAGTGCGCAACGGTCGGCAATTCATATTGCGCCTTCCCCTCGGCCGGGAACGCTGCCGGCCAGATGCCACGGTCGACGTCGCGCCATGCTTGCCATGCCAGAAAGGCGACCTTGCTAGGGCGCTGGCCGAATCGCATGAGATGGTGGAGGAAAAAGTCGTTGAGAGCATAGGGTCCGATCAGCGCTTCGGTGCTTTGCAGGCCCTGGTCCTCGTCTGCCGGAATGAGTTCCGGTGAGATCTCGGTATCCAGGATTGCTTCCAATATCGCATTGGTTTTCCGATCGAACTGGCCGGTTCGGACGCACCAGCGGATCAGATATTGGATCAGGGTCTTCGGGACGCCTGCATTAACCGCATAATGGCTCATCTGGTCGCCCACACCATAGGTGCACCAACCCAACGCCAGTTCCGAAAGATCGCCGGTGCCGATGACAAAGCCGTTATGTTGGCCGGCTAAGCGAAAAAGATAGTCCGTTCTCAGCCCGGCTTGTACATTTTCGAAAGTCGTATCGTAAGTTGGTTCGCCCTTGCTAAATGGATGACCGATGTCTTCCAGCATCCTATTGGCTGCGGGACGAATGTCGATTTCTTCCGATGTGATCGACAGGGCATGCATCAGCTTCCACGCATTTGATTTGGTCCCCTCAGATGTTCCGAAACCGGGCATGGTGTAGCCCCGAATGGCGGTGCGGGAAATATCCAGGCGGTCACAGGCACGCGCAGCGACGATCAGGGCGTGAGTGGAATCCAGCCCGCCGGACACTCCAATAACGAGGGAATTGCCGCGCGTCGCTTCGAACCGGCGCATCAAACCTTCCACCTGAATGTTAAAAGCTTCATAGCAGTCTTCGTCGAGCTGTTCCGGGCGATTGGGCACGAAGGGAAACCGGCGAACCGGACGAAGCAGATCTTTGGTGTCGTCCGGTTCGTGCTCGAACTCAATAGTGCGAAAGCTGCGGGCCGGGTCGCCTGCAGCTTCGGCCGCATCGTTGAAGGTCTGAAGGCGCATTCTGTCACCTATAATACGGTCGCAATCCACATCTGCGACGCACAATTCGGGCGTGAGGCTGAACCGGTCGGATTCTGCCAGCAGGTCACCCAGCTCGTAAATCAACCCTTGGCCGTCCCAGGCGAGATCCGTTGTGCTTTCCCCATGTCCGGCGGCGGAATATACATAGGCGCAGGCCGCGCGAGCGCTTTGTGACCGACATAGCAGATGACGTTCACTGGATTTACCGATGGTGATGTTGGAGGCGGAAAGATTGGCGACAATCGTCGCGCCAGCAAGCGCCCCCATTGTTGAGGGAGGCGATGGCGCCCAGATATCTTCACAAATTTCCACGAAAAGCTTGAACCCATTGAGCGTCTTGCAGCTAAAAATCAGATCCGAGCCAAAGGCGACATCTTCTCCTCCCACCCGGATCTCCGAATTGACTATATCGCGCCCGTGGGCAAACCAGCGCTTTTCGTAAAACTCCCGATAATTCGGCAGATAGCTCTTGGGCACAACGCCCAACAACTGCCCGTGCGCAATGACCAAGGCGCAATTATAGAGCGTACTTCCCCGCCGCAAAGGTGCGCCGATGAGGAGCACCGGACTCAAACGGGCGCTTTCCGCAACGATGTCCGCGATGGCCGCCTCAACCGCATCAAGTAGCGCGGATTGAAGGTGCAAGTCGTCGATTGCATAAGATGAAAGGCACAGTTCGGGATAGACCAGAAGATCGACTCGAGCATCATTGCCTCGCTTGGCTTCTGCCAGGAGTGCATCTCGGTTGAAGGAAATGTCGGCGGTTCTTACTCTTGGGGTGCTGGTTCCAACCCTCACGAAGCCGTGCCGATGGATATTATAAAAAGGATGGCGAGGGCTGGTCACGTCCTCGCTGCGTCTTCCATCAGGGAAAGAGCAACGGCAGCCGCCGCATTGCGCACGCTGTCGCGGCCAAGCGGTCCAAAATGTTCTTCCCGGTGCACGGTTTCCCGCCCTCTGCGTGCGCACGCGAAATGCACCAGGCCTTCTTCCTCATCGTCTGCCGCCGGCCCTGCGAAGCCGGTGATCGACAAGGCGATATCAGCTTGGGAGCGTTCCAGTGCGCCTCTAGCCATTTCAATGGCAATCTCTCGGCTCACGGCCCCGCATTCATCGACCCGCGCCTGATCAATATTTAAAAGGTCACATTTTGCCTGTTCGGAATAGGCGACAATTCCCCGCTCGAACACATGACCCAGTCCGGATATATCGGTCAACAACGCGCTAAGCAGGCCTCCCGTGCAGCTTTCGGCGGTAGCGAATGTCAGGTTTCTGTCACTGGCAAGGGAGAGCAATCTTTCAGCCTGATTGGCTAGGTCTGCGGGCAAAATGCGCCCCACTGCGTCATTCATCGCATTTCTCCCACAGTCCGTAACCTATCCGCCGACGCGAAAAATGTCTCACAGCGCCCTTCCCTCTTTATTTGCTCAATGCCCAGGGTATGGATTTTTTGCGAGCAGGCCAGCCAGATGGGCCGCGTTGTCAGCAACCATATCCGCGGTCTTGGAAATCTTTTCCGGTACCTTATCCAGGTCTTTGAAGTCAGTTGATCCCATCGCTTCTCCAACCCAATAGCACGCAGCGACAGCAGGAATCGTCCAGCCCACATCATTCAATGCCTGAAACAGTTGGGCGGTGCATTGGTGTGCGCCGTCTTCATTGCCGACAATCGCGGCTACAGCCACTTTGCCATAGCTCGGCATCCGCCCAGCTTCGTCGGTTTCCGACATGAACGCATCCATCCGTTCGAGCACGCGCTTGCCGACGCTACTCACCTGACCCATCCAAATGGGGCCACCAAAAATCAATATGTCATGGTCGAGAATCTTGTCTCTCAAATCCGGCCAGTCGTCATCATCGCCTTCATCGGACGTTACCCCGGGCTTGATATCATAGGCGGCGCAGCGGACCGTTTCGGTTATCGCAATGTCCTTTTTCTCAAATGACTTTTTAAGAACGTCAATCATATGGTCTGTAGAAGACGTTTCTTTCGGGTCTGATTTCAATGAACAGTTCAGTGCGATTGCTGTTAGCGACATCTGGTCCTCCTTTGTCCATATCGACTGAACGGCCTTGGCAATGAATGGTTGCAATGGGAGTTTCGGCTAATTGTTCAAGTTGATGGCGAAATGCAGGCCATAATTCTCGCTCTGCGGCGGCGCCAAGCTTTTGCGAAGCTTCACCTGCGCTCCCAAAGGATCACCTCTCCGATACGCTTGAAGGAATCTCGACACTGGCTATTTCCAATCGCCACGGCCTTTCGAGAGGCTCGATTCCCGCCATGATATTCTCGCTATTTGCTACACCCGTAATTTGGACCAGAATGAATCGTCCGCTCTCGCGCATGCGGATCTCTGCATCGGGATATTTCGCATTTAGTGCGGCCTCCAGCTTTCGGGCATCGGCTGCGATATCTTCGCTGTCCAGTTCTCGAGGCATTCCGTCGATCAGCTCAGCTGTGGATATGCGCAAATTGTACACGCCATCCCGAAGGATTGCGAAGGAAATAAAGGCTGAGGCAGCCGCGTCCGCCCACCAGTATCCCAGCCCCACGCCGAGTATACCGGCAACACCTGCCAACCCTGTCATCCAGTCGGCTTTTTGCATCAGTGCATCGGTGTGAAGAACTTTGTCCTGTAATGTCCTTGCAACGGGAAGTTTGATGCGGCCAAGAATCACCGGAGGGATTACCGAATAGGTCAATGCCGCGATCATAACCCAGCCCAGCCAGATTTCGTGACCCAAAAGAGAGATCAGACCTATTGAGGGATGCTCTTGCATCAAAAGAGATTTGGCGGATTCAAACAGGAGGAACCCTCCCACAGAAACCAGCGCCACGGCAGCAATCAGAAACGCCAGGCTGTTGACGCGGGAATAGCCGTAGCGAAATTTATCGTCAGGCGCGCGGCGTTCGAAATGCGCCGCTATGATGAATACGATGGCCGGCACCAAACTTAGCAAGTCCTCGAGCCACGCCGATTTCATCGCTTGGCTAGAGCCCATCGCAAGATACATCACGATGACGATCGAGCCGATCCAGGCGAGCGTCCAATATTCCAGGCGCAAGGCCCGTTTCATTTCTGACCTAATCGCGTCTGGCAAACCAACCTGTCTCATGGCTGACGCACCGCCTTTTCTACCAGGATGCTCCACCGGTTTTCACCGAGAGGCGTGGCGGCACGGATTACAGGTGCCTCGGCGGTAACCATTCTATTGCCCAGGGGCGCGCTAAAGGTCACGGAGGTCTTAAGGGGTGAGTTCTCGGCAAAGGAGCCAACCACCAGATCGATCTGGCCATCTTCGAGCTGCTTGAGCAAGAGAGTTGCTTCGCCCCTCTTAAGAATAGCTTTTGCGCGAGTTTGGGACTCGATACGTTTGACAATGGTGTTAGTCGGATCGGAAGCGCTGCCACTGACAATGCCGGCGCGAAAGCTCTGCGCGTTCAAAATGCGCTCTGTCGTCCCATTGGGATCGCGCGGGATATCCGTACAGGCAGTCAGCCACAGCGCTGAAACCAGAGCGAAAAGTCCATATAGAGTATGCAATCGATGTCCAGGCATGTAGGATGAACGAAATCTGTTCTGTTTGGTTCCGCTTGCCTGCCGCAATGAGCTAGACCTCACCACTGCCGGCTGCGGCCGTTATCGTTGCTGGAGATAGTGGCAATGACGTTGAAATGCTCAAGGTCGCGCGAAACGCCATTATTGCTGGAAATCATACCGACGGGGTGGGATCGATCCCAGACCTCCAGCACAGTTACGTGGCGCAGGCCATGCATGCTGGAGGCGTGTTAGAAGGGATTGAGCATTTTCGGCGCAGACATTCACAGAATCGCTCGCAATCAAACATGTGATCGCACAAATTTCTGTCAGACCTCTTGTCTGCAACAGCGCTACTTCGGTGGAACTGACGCAGGTCGGTTCGGGTGCCGCGGCGGCTTTCCGGAAGCGATTTTAACAGACTGACACCTGGCATAATCGGAGTACCGATGACTCGGGTCTGGCGTATGATCATGAAGCTTAATCAAATTTACCGGATTGGTCCACGATTGTCACAGTCTGTAACGCAGGAAAATATGTGAAAGGATAATTTCGCGGAACCATTGGAATAGTCGGCCGTAGAAATTTCATATGCAAGTGATCATTTTCTGTGGAGCCAATCATGAATAATCTCTCTTCCGGAAACAATAGCGCGGCCACTGACCTTAACAAAGCCGCTGCCGTTCTGGCTCTGGGCGCCATTTTCGCCGCCGGGAGCGCGTATTTGGCAAGTCGACACCATCGACGAACCGGGCCGCATGATAGCGCTCCTGGGCGGACGCACAGGAGAAGTTTTGGTGAATATGAGGTCGTCGGCAAAACCGTCACAATCAATCGGCCGCGAAGCGAATTATACGCTTTCTGGCGGGATTTCCAGAATCTGCCCAAATTCATGGAAAACATCGAAAATGTCCAACTCACTGGCAAGGAGGGTCGGGCGGTCTGGACAATCAGGGCACCGGCCGGTCAGTCGGTCGAGATAGAAACCGAGGTTGTTCAAGAGCGCAAAAATGAACTGATAGCCTGGCGATCCGTCAAAGGGTCTGAGATTGAGACCGAAGGACGGGTGAAGTTCCGGGATGCTCCCGCTAATCGGGGCACGTGGGTGGAGGCCATTGTAGCATACAAACCCCCCGGAGGCACGATCGGAAAGATGATCGCAAAGCTGTTTGCCCGGGAGCCGGAAATACAAGCCAGGCGCGATCTAAAACGCCTCAAGATGTTCATGGAAACCGGCGAGATCGCCGATGCTCGTCATTATGAAGAAAGGAGTGAGTGATGCGCGCTTTAACTTGGCACGGTACTCATGATGTTCGGGTCGATAATGTGCCCGATCCCGAAATTCTAAATCCTCGGGACGCTATCATCAAGATAAGTTCAACCGCAATCTGCGGGTCAGATCTGCACCTTTACGATGGCGTGATCCCCACCATGCAGGCAGGCGATATCATCGGCCATGAGTTCATGGGTGAAGTGGTAGAGGTTGGCCCCAAATCCAACCTTCAGAAAGGTCAAAGGGTTGTTGTCCCCTTCACCATTTCTTGTGGGAACTGCTACTTCTGCAGCAAGCAGCAATATTCTGCCTGCGACAACAGCAATCCTGTCGAGAATCAGGACCTAACCGAAAAAATGTTCGGTCACCCGGTAGGTGGGCTGTTTGGATATTCCCATCTCACTGGAGGCTATGCGGGCGGCCAGGCGGAATATGTCCGTGTGCCGTTCAGTGATATTGGTCCGATCGTCATACCGGACGATATGGACGATGAGCAGGTTCTCTTTCTGTCGGATATCCTGCCGACCGGCTGGATGGCGGCAGAAAATGCGGATATCGAAATGGGAGATATTGTGGCCGTTTGGGGATGTGGCCCGGTCGGGCTGTTTGCGATCCAGTCCGCGTTGCTGATGGGAGCGGAAAAAGTAATCGCCATCGACCATCATCCCCGTCGATTGCAGCTGGCCCGCGAACTGGGTGCCGAGACGATAGACTTTCATCAGACAGACGTCCGCGAAGCCCTGATGGAAATGTCCGGCGGTATCGGTCCGGACGCGGTAATTGATGCAGTGGGAATGGAGGCGCACGGTTTTGCCGTCGACAACCTGGTGGATATGGCCAAGCAAAAAATTGGCGTGGGCGTCGACCGTGCCGCCGCGCTGAAGCAGGCCATATTGGCGGTGCGCAAGGGTGGCCGGATTTCCATGCCTGGTGTCTATGGCGGTTTTACTGACAAGTTTCCGCTAGGCGCACTCATGGAAAAAGGGCTGCAACTGAAGACGGGACAAACTCATGTTCAACGCTATACAAAAGATCTGCTCGACAGGATTCAGGATGGGAAAATTGATACGACATTTCTCATTAGCCACCGGCTGCCGCTTGAGGAAGCGCCGGCTGGCTATGAGAATTTCAAGAATAACCAGAATGAATGGATCAAGGTTGTGCTGAAGCCGTGAAGGCTTTGTTCACCGTTTTCAGCACGCGCATATGCGGGTTGTGGAGGCATGTCCCTTAGGGAAAGCGTCGGCTCCCAATTCAAGGAACCATTTTATTTCGTGAGCGTTGATTTCTATGTCTATCGAAGATGGAAGAAATCGATTGTCGACGCTTATTCGGGAGGCAGCGTCGAAAACACTCGGAGGAGATAATGCGAAATCGGGAGCACTGGAGACAGAAAGGTGCCATGCAAGCGATTGTACAACGGTGTGAATAAAACCGTGAAACAGGGCGACGCGTTGCACCGGCCCGACTTTCAATGACGGAGATTCGAACATGAGCAAACACAAGGACGAAGACGATAATCGCAAGCAAGTACCACCGACGGAACCCACCGGGAAGTTAGATGTCGATGAGAAACGCGGGAAAGGCGGTATCAAGCCGCAAAAACAGAAAAGTGACGACGCAGCGGAAAGTCGCCCCGTGATCGAACAAAACAGGCTGAAGAGAAATCTTCGCTGAGCAAGGGCTTTGAGTCCGTTATATTCCTTTCCTGTAGGCATCTGGGCCTGCGGCTCGAAGCAAAAGCAGCTTCTTTACACAACCGCCAGGTATGGGCAGCAATCATCCAAAGTTCCGTGGCACAGGAAAGCCTTGCAGATGCTCGGCCAAGGCCACCGACTGCATTGCGCACCCCTGCTTCGCGCCGCTCAAAGGGAACTTACCGCCAAAGGACGATTTCTCAAGCTATGGTGAGCTTGCTCGCTTGCTCGAAAAGGGTAGCCAACACTCCAAGATGCTCGATTGCATCCCATCGCCCGCTTCGCTCAGATATGATGATTTCCCATTCCGCGAGGAGTGTAGCCGCAGTTCCTGCACCAAAAGCCTGTTTCGAATCGTAATCGGCATCCATTACAAATCTACTGCCCGCCTTCAGCTGGTAGCCGCTAATCGCCCCTTTTCCAAATCACCGGTGGTGCGCTTCTCGCCAAGCCCTTTCTCATTGAGCGATTTTCACAGGATCGCCATTTGACTGGTCGGTTACGAGAAAATGAACGCGGCCCGGCTTAGCTTCCCACAATGGTGCCACCATTAGGGTGAAGGACTTGGCCCGACATATAACTGGAATCCTTGCAAGCCAAGAACAAGAAACTGGGGGCAACTTCATTTGGCTGCCCCGGCCGGCCCATCGGCGTGTCCTCTCCAAACCCGTCGAGCATCTCCTTGGTGGCCCCGCCGGAAGGGTTTAGCGGTGTCCAGATCGGCCCAGGCGCCACCGCATTTACACGGATCCCATCTTCAATCAGGTTTTCCGAAAGCGAACGGGTGAATGCAGTAATCGCTCCCTTGGTCGCCGAATAGTCCAGCAGAGGGGGGGCGCCCTTGTACATTGTGACCGACGTGCAGTTGATGATCGCAGAATCCTTCTGAAGATATTTGCGCGCCGCCTGAGTTAGGTAGAACATCGCGAAAATATTGGTTTGAAATGTTCGGCGGAGCTGCTTTTCGGTGATATCCCTTATGTCCTTGTCGGGATGCTGCTCTCCGGCATTGTTAACAAGAATATCGATCTTTCCGAATGTATCGATCACTTCCTCCACGACTTTTTCACTGAAAGCGGGATCGCCGAGATCTCCTTCTAGCGCAAGAGCGCGACGCCCCTCACTTTCGATTATCTGAGCCGTCTTCCGCGCGTCGTCGCTTTCCTTGAGATACACAATCGCAATGTCCGCGCCTTCGCGCGCGAATAGCGCTGCGGTGGCCCGGCCGATACCGCTGTCCGCGCCAGTGATTAGAGCTGTCTTGCCTTCCAGCCTGCCGGAACCGGGAAAGCGGGGCTGCCAATCGGGAGCGGGTTCAAGCGTATTTTCGGTCCCTGGCAAGCCATCCTCGTGCAGTTGCTTTTCCTTAATAGTCATCATTGCCTCCTTTCTCTCAGGTCAACGCAAGAGCACAGCTGCGGTTGCGCTAAATGCAGAATGATCTGAGCTTCGGAAATAAAAAACTCGGAGGCTTTGGCTGAAGTTGTAAGGACCTCCTTTCCAAATCCCCACAATGCTCAAACACCCAAGATATCCTGTTGCAGTAATCAAGTGGGCAGATTATCTTTTTCTAGAGACTTAGCCACATAATGGTAAAAATGACGCGACCGTCGGATACAGAACAGTTCACTTTTGCCCGGATACAGGCGGGCCTGATTTCATGTTCAGAGATGGTCGGCGAGGAGTTCTTTCCAAAGATGGTTGAGGCGCTTGCCAAAGTGCTTTCGGTGCGATGGGTTTTGCTGTCCAAACTGCATCCAAGTGACTGCGACAAGAGCCGCACGTTGGCGTTCTGGGATAACGGATGGGCTGAAAATTTCGAATATCGCCTAGATAACTCACCATGCGGCAATGTGGTAAGCCATGGTGCTTGCAGCTATTCTGCAAATCTCGGCAGTCTCTTCCCTGATAATGCCATGTTGCAAGAAATGGCTGCAGAAAGCTATGTTGGTACCCCGCTTCGCTCTTCATCCGGAGAAGTTTTGGGGATCCTAGCCGCACTGGATGACAAGCCCCTACGTTCCGCCCGGCGAGCCACCGAAATCGTCGAACTATTTTCCGGACGCACAGCCGCCGAACTCGAACGCCTTGCGACCGCATCGCTTAACGAGCGATTGGGAAGGATTGTCGAAGACTCAGTCAGCGAAGCCTATATTTTTCGGGCAGACAATTACCATTTTGAATTAGTGAATCGGGGTGCTCGCGAAAATCTCGGTTATTCGATGGAAGAACTTCGCAGTCTGACCCCTTGGGCGCTCAAACCCAAGTTCACCAAAAATGAATTTCTGCAGTCGATCGCGCCGCTCAGAAGCGGGGAAATCCCCAACCTGCTGTTTGAAACCTTGCATGAGCGAAAGGACGGTTCCCGGTATGACGTCTCGGTGCAGCTGCAATTTTTTCCGGGAGCCGAAAGTCTCTTTTATGCTGCCATCAGTGATATTACCGAGCGGAAACGCGCCGAGCAGGCGCAAGCGCATCTCGCTGCAATCGTCGAATCCTCGCGTGAAGCTATCATATCCAAAGCTCTCGACGGAACGATACAAAGCTGGAACCAGGGGGCGGAAAGGATCTTTGGCTATTCTGCGAATGAAATTATCGGAAAGTCCATACGGCTTTTGATTCCACCGGAACGCCAAGATGAAGAAGATGCTATTCTGGAAAAGATCAGCCGTGCCGAGCCAATTAGAAATTACGAGACGGTTCGAATAAGCCGCGAGGGCAGCCGGGTCGACGTTTCCGTTACCGTGTCACCGATTTTTAACTCCGCCGGCCGTATCATCGGTGCTTCCAAGATAGCTCATGATATCCGCGAACGTAAGCAAGCGGAAGAACGGGAACGACTACTTGTCGGAGAAGTCAATCACCGCGCAAAGAATATCCTCGCCTTGGTCCAGGCTATCGCAAGACAGACTGCAGCGAAGGACACCGACACCTTTGTCAAAAATTTTGAGGCACGCATATTGGCACTGTCGGCAAGTCACGACCTGCTTGTCCACAATAATTGGCATGAAATAGAACTGGAACAGCTTGTGCGTTCACAACTGGGACATTTCAAGGACACTTTTGATACACGCATAAAATTATCCGGCCCTCTTCTCAAGATTACCGCGTCAGCGGCGCAGGCGATTGGCATGGCTGTGTATGAACTTGCCACCAACGCCGCGAAATATGGAGCTCTCTCAGAAGAAGATGGTACTATTGCTATCAGATGGGAACTCAGCGACAGTAAACTCCCGGAGGGGAAATTTACGCTGCAATGGACCGAGCAGGGCGGCCGTCCGGTGGAAGCGCCAACGCAGAGTGGCTTCGGATCGATGGTCATCGACCAGCTATTGGCGGCGAGCCTTCAGGGACAAGTGGAGATGGACTGGCGGCCCACTGGTTTGGTCTGCACGGTAACTTGCCCAGCTACAAACTTGCTGAGTCGCTAGGATTCAGCATCCCGGCGCCATTGATCTGTCAACCTCCCGCTCGTTGTCAGCTGAGGCGCTAGTTACCACAAATTTTGGCGAACGGATGACCGTCCCGATCCGATGAATATCGCGGAACCATCTGGGTATTCGCCCGTAAGCTTCATGTGTAACATAAAATTTCTGTGGAGATAATTATGAAAGAGGGTCGTGACGACAAAAGAAACGGCAAAGCCAAGACGGCAAGCGTAGTTCATTCCAGCTTATCGAACGAACCTAAACAAAAGAAAAATCGAGACGTTACTCGCCGCTTGCGGACGGAAGTTGCCAGTAAAAAAGAAAGCAAGCGCGCCGCGATCGAAGAAAGAATAGATGAAGCCCTTAAGGAGAGCTTTCCCGCGAGTGATCCTCCCTCCTGCTACAAAATTGACTAGATATGGAGCCTGTTATAAAAGCTGAGAATATTTGTTCCTTCATCTGTTTTAAGCAGACAAATCTTCTGAATCTATTCAGCGTTTTGGTGGTAAATCGCAAGTCGCAGGCAAGCACTTAGCCCGTGAGCGGTGTTCTTGGATCAAACTGTACGTCGCTATCATTGCAGGGGTATTTAGTCTTTCAGGGCAACAGCTGGGGCACAAGCGTCGCGAAGCGTGGTCACTCCGGTGATGCCGAAACGCACCACCATTGCTAAATCCTATCTAACCGTTCCCGCTAGTCTCGACCACGGCTTCGCTAGCTCGTTTCACCCTGCAACGGTTGCTTTCGCAACATATCATATTTGAGTGCGGGGTCTGCCGACCTTTCACGATCCACTTATAAACTCATATTGGACCTACAGATGCATCGGGCATCGCAGCAACATCCTGCGCCGTCATGCCCGTTTGCAGGTCTGCATCGCTCAGACCGGTGCCTTGCGTGACTGTCAGCCCAGCCAGGGGTATTTCGACGTATCGATCAGGCTCGCTATCTTCGACCTCAACCAGCAGAGCTGTGACATCGCCGGAAGAATCGCGCCGAACCTGCTCGACATCGCCGAGTTCAATGCCATCTCTGGTTACGAGATCGGCATCAAGCAGCTGCCTCTCGGTCAAGCCCAGCGCGGCTATTTCGTCACCAGCAGCCGTAGCACTTTGTGCGGCTTGCTGCTCGATCCGATCTTCGGTCGCATCCGCTTGCCGTTCAGTCTCGGACTCGCAGGCGCTAAGCGCCAAAGTGGCAAGAGTAAGGATTGCGATTGGTGCTCGTGTCATTGGACATCTCCCTCGGGTTCGTAGTTTCGAACCAACAATTCAGCGGCGCTTTGGTTCCAAAAGAGCGTTCCACTGTCACCTGCGAGTTGTTCATTTTGCCTCAATTGCTCGACGGGCTCGCCAAAAAGTAGAAACACCCCCGGGGCATGTTTCATCCCGCAACCGAGAGCCGAGCCGCCGCCTTATTCGATGGCGCTATTCTCGCGACTTTTCGAGTTCGCAGCTATCCTAAGGCAGCTGCATGCGCATGCTGACCGTCATCACTTCACGCCTCATTTTATCCAGAATTTTAACCTGCAAATTTTGGGAGGGTTTGAGAAGATCGGGATTATGCTGCAGCAGCTCGCCAGCATATTGAACACCGCCACGTAACGCTTGCTTCTCATCAGCAAAATCGACGCCCTTTTCGTCGCGATCGCAATCCCCGTCTGAAACATTGAAATAGTAAACTGACATATATACTCTCCGACACCTGATCTTACCTGTGCAATAAACAAAGGTTGCAGCGGCTTGCAAAAATCTACTCCATTTCAATTCCTTTGCCAGAGAACCGGCAATGACCCACGCAGCCCTATCCAATCTTCAGCTAGAGACAGGCGCGTGACAACGGCAATCTCCACCGCTCCCATTCCCGGCAATCAGCTCTAGATCAGCCACAAAATTATTTGCCCCACAATCGCTAGCGCGCAAAATAAGGTGCCGAGTACCGGCACAATTCTCCAGATACTTAGCAAGTCGTCTGTTTGCCTAGTTCGCTTGAGGCGCCAGAGCGCAGCGTTCACCGCCGTGAAGACAAGCAGGATGGCGACGCTCGTTCCGCTGGCTAGCGTCTTCAGGGGAAAAAACAATGCGAGCCCCAGCACTGCAGCGCCGCTCACAATCGTCGCTGCCATCGGGGTGCTTGTTCGATCATCAACCTTTTGCATAACAGTGGGCATCCCGCCGCGGTCGTCGCGCGCCATATCCATCATCATGCGGCTGGCAGCCACGATTTGCGCCAGAGAACCATTAACGATGACGAACAGGCTGGCGATGGCGACGGGCAGCATCGGCATACCGACGTCACTTACCGCTTCAACCAGCGGCGCCTTTGCGTCTGCAATCTGATCAACCCTGCCACTTCCGACCAATGCGAGAGAAATCATGATATAGAACATAAATACTATGATCAGCGAAATTATCATGGCACGCGGCAGCGTCTTTTCGACATCCTTCACCTCCTCGGCGGTCTGGACCATATCACCAAATCCGATGAAGCTATATATGGCAAGAAACGCCCCTGCCAGGATGCCGCTGCTTGCATCGAGATTCAGCTCCGCCGACATGATTTCCGTGGGGGAGGCGACAAGATTGTCGCGTGTCGCCCATAGAATGAATAGCAAGGTTGCAATACCGATCAGCGTGGTAACAGTCATGAACCAAGCGCTCTGCTTGATTCCGATTACCGCTACCAATGTGACCGTGGCTACCAGACCGAGGGTCGCTATCCAGTGTGCCACGTTTGCAAAAGAATTGAGGTAGCTGACAAACCCCGTGACGATAGTGGCAGCGGAAACGACATTGGCTGCGATCAGCAACCAACCACATGTATCCGGGAGAAATCGACCGCCAAATGCTTGGTCGGTATATTCCACCGGCCCACCAGCATCGGGGTAACGCGCGCCGAGCTCGGCAAAAGATAAGGCTGTAGTAAAGGCGACCAGCGCCGCTGCCAGATAAGCAAAGGGCGCAAAAACTCCAGCTTCGCCGATAACCTCGCCTATGACCACAAAGATCCCTGCTCCGAGGATGGTGCCGGTACCGTAGAATATAAGATTTCCGAGTCCCAAGGATTGATTTAGCGCCATTGCTCTGTCCTTCGGTTCAAAAGCGGCCACGCGGGTCCGATATCCTTCCGAAGATCAAGTACGCAGCGGCTCGCAACCCAGCCAAAGTCTCTGGGCCGTGATACGGTCTGGCCGGCAAAGCACCTTGGCGGCATCGGCATCACGAATGCGATCCAATCAAGGACCAAGCGATCATGCCGTCGATATATTAGCCCAAATTTCTGACGCTGATTGATAATAAAACCCTCGGTATGGAGCGAAAGCGGGATCATAGCCGCGTTATTGAGAATACGGGCATGGCAGGTCACCTTTCGGATGAGCGTCCAGATGTTCCTGTGCATCAAGAGCAAGCGCGTTTGCGCGAGCTTGCGCTTCGCAGTGGCCCAGTCGCCTGACAATTTTTGACACCAACGGGGCATTTCGCGATTGGTTCCGATAATCTGCAATAATGGACCCGTCGGCGCTACGGAACTCAATTGGTCTTCGTGAATTGATTTGGCGGGCCGGTTCTAGTTAGGCGAAATCTGCTTTCACGAAAATTATACGGCCGGCAGGAGGTTATATGTCTGAGATGGCCGAAGCCCATCCACGCAGTCGCTCGATGGTTCTCACTCTTTTAGCCGGATTTCTGGCGGTAATCGGAATAGTGCTGGCAGCAGGTGGGGCTTGGCTCGCACTGTTGGGCGGCTCGCTTTATTATTTGCTGGCAGGCTTGGGACTGTTGGTATCTGGCGGACTGCTATTCAGGCGCAACCCCTGGGGGGCTTGGCTCTACCTCATTATTTTTACTCTCACCGTCATTTGGGCCCTTTGGGAGGTCGGACTCAATGGCTGGGCGTTGGTGCCCCGGATCATCGGTCCGGCCGCTCTCGCGGTCCTGGTAGTGCTCACACTCCCAATGCTAATAGATCGATGGCGGTGGCGGACCGCTTTGCTTAGTGCTGCGGCCCTAGTCCTCGCTCTCATCGTGGGAACCGTGCTCGTGTCAGTCGCCAACCAGCGTGATGTGGGGCCATTGCCAGCCAAGACATTCGCAAGCGGGAATGACACGGCTCAAATGCAAGCGGGTACAGATTGGCCCGCATATGGAGGTTCGCAAAGTGCGCGGCGCTATTCGCCCCTCAACCAGATCACACCAGAGAACGTCGCCCGTCTTGAACGGGCATGGGTTTATAACACTGGGGACCTGCCGGAGACGAATTATGGCGCGGAAACAACACCGATCAAAGTCGGGGATACGCTCTATCTGTGCACGGGTATGAACGTTCTGATCGCGCTTGACTCGATCACGGGCAAGGAACGGTGGCGCTACGACCCGCAAGTGTCCGAAGCATCGATTCCTTATACCGCGGCATGTCGTGGTGTGTCCTATTTCGCTATGCCAGAAGTCGATTCAAACAATATATGCGGTACCCGGATCATCGAGGGTACACTCGATGGGCGTATTATCGCGGTTGACGCTCGCACCGGTCGGCCTTGTTCCGATTTCGGTGCAGGTGGGCAGATCGACATAAAGCGCGGAATGGGCGAGGTTTCACCCGGGATGGTCTCGATCACATCTCCGCCCACCATCGTGCGCGGCGTGATCGTCACCGGTCACCAGGTGCTCGACGGTCAGCGGCGGCTCGCGCCCTCTGGCGTGATCCAGGGCTTTGATGCGGTTACGGGCGAAAAACGCTGGGCGTGGGATATGGTCAACCCTGACTGGACTGGCGATCCGCCCCGAGGACAGAGCTACGCGCGCGGCACGCCAAATATGTGGACTATTGCCAGCGGCGATGAGCAACTCGGTCTCGTTTATCTGCCGATGGGTAATTCCGCCGTCGACTACTGGAGCTCAAGCCGGCGTCCGGAAGAAGATCGATACGCCACTTCGCTGGTGGCGCTCGACGTTACAACCGGCAAGCCCCGCTGGCATTTTCAGGCTGTCCATAAGGATGTGTGGGATTATGATTTTGGTGCTCAAGCGACACTGGTTGATTTTCCGACCAAATCGGGCCAAATTCCTGCGCTCGTTTTGCCCAGCAAACAGGGGGACATATATGTTCTGGACCGTCGAACCGGACAACCTCTATTTCCGGTGGAGGAGCGAGCGGTTCCCCAGGGTGGTGTCGAACCGGAGCAGCGTTCGCCGACACAGCCATTCTCGAGCTATCACACCCTTGCTTTTCCGGATCTGACCGAGCAGAGCATGTGGGGAATGTCACCCATCGACCAGATGATTTGCCGGATTCAGTTTCGCAAGGCTTTCTACGAAGGTCAATACACTCCGCCCGTGGTTGATCGCCGCTCGGTTCAATATCCCGGCTATAACGGGGGCACTGATTGGGGCGGCGTCGCCATCGACCCCGTACGCGGCGTGATCGTCGCGAACTACAACGATATGCCCAATTATGTTCGGCTAGTCCCCCGTGCTGAAGCCGACCGGAAAGGCTGGGCACCGCGCTCCGAGGCGCGCGGAGGCGATCTTGCTGACGGGGCAGAAGGCGCAGGCGATCCGCAATGGGGATCGCCATATGGGGTCGACGTTAACGCCGGCTGGCGACTGCCGTTCACCGGGTTGCTGTGCAAGGAGCCGCCTTACGGCGGTATCCGGGCGATCGATCTCGCTACCGGCCGCACAATCTGGGATCGCCCTTTTGGCACCGCGCGGAGGAACGGCCCGTTCGGTATACCCTCAATGCTACCAGTCAATATCGGCACCCCCAATAATGGGGGGGCGGTCGTCAATGCAGGCGGTTTGATCTTTATCGCGGCGGCCACCGACAATTTGATCCGCGCGATTGACCTACGCACTGGGGAAACGCTGTGGCAGGATGCCCTGCCCGCCGGCGGTCAGGCCGGGCCGATGGTCTACGAAGCGAACGGTCGGCAATATTTGGTTATCATGGCAGGTGGACATCATTTCATGGAAACACCGATCGGAGACGAGCTCATCGCTTATGCCCTACCTGAACGATAGGTTGCACGATGGCGAGAGCAAATTAGCTCCTTTGACCTGCGATCGTGTCGGGCATTCGAGCAGATTGGATTACAATTCAATCTGACGGCTATCCAGCCCCCTACCCTCACCCGTGTGACATCCAATTGCCAATTTGGTCGGCGCGTCTGGAGGAACAGTGCGGTCCCCGGGGGGACGTCATTGCGCGACTGGTCGGCGCGTGGGCCACAGACCAATAGCATATGCGGCGAGAGGTTCGCCGATGCAGATATAATGTCCGAAATACTTCCTCAGCTTTGCCGCCATCTTGGCTATCGTAAAAGGGGAACGAGACACCACCGAACTGAAGATGCTCCGGCGCACTGCGTTCACGTGCGTCTTGCAGAATATGCCCGGAAGCTCGTCTTTCGGAACCATTGACGCTCCGACCAGTTGATGTCTCGCAATCAGTTATGGAGATGCACATGGTCGATCTAAGTGAAATTCAAAAGCATATGGACGTTATCGGCGCCGATGGCGTACATGTTGGCACCGTTGATGCTCTAGAGGGGGATCGCATCAAACTGGTGAAAGCCGACAGCGGCTCGCATTCCGACCATCATCACTATATTTCTGCTGGCATGGTTGCAGCAATCGAGCAAAACCGTGTCCGCCTTTCTGCAAAGGGCGCAAATGCAGCGTTGATGGAGGAAGAAAAAGACGGGCGCGCCATTGCCGATGACAAGGAAAAATAGCGTCACAGGCTTGCGTGCGCGATCATGGATCAAGCATAGCCAATCAGTGCCGCCACAACCATGAATATGACCCAGGCAATGAGCCCGCCGACAAAAATTGCCCTGCGGCCCGGCGTGTTCAAAATAATGTTTCCGCCACGTGCCTTTTCGCTTTCTATCTCGCTGGTTTTTGTCTCTTTGTCCTGTGCGCCAGGATGATCTGCTTTAGGAGTGTGCCTCTGTTCCATACTCCGGGTAACGCATTGCCACGCAGATAGTTTCAAGCCCAACCCGAAGTTCTTGAATCCGATACTCCTCTTGCCTATGCTTCGGTTCATCTTTCTGGTCGAGACTGCAGGCCGCCAAATGTCTCATCTGAAACTCATCCAAGGCCGTGATTAAACTATCCCCCAGCAAATCACATTCTGCCATATATTTTCCAATATTGCTGTCCTTGTACTAACGCCAAGCAACTCAATCAGGGTGGCGTCGTTTAGAGATCCATGATCTGCTCAAGGAAGGTAAAAGGCGTCGGCGCTTTATGCAGGAATCTGGAAGGAGGCCCCATCGTGCAATTGACTAGGAAGCGGCGGGATAGGGCGCGATTGTGAAGCGCAGACTTGCCTCCGTGAACTATTGGCGTTCTCAGCACTTTCGCCACGGCTATGAGTTGGCTAGCTTACCACCGAACTTACGATCGCAGATCATATTGTCCCCTCTGACGATCCGGCCAGCGCGAACAGACGACAAGCTCGCTCATACTGTTTTTGGTATTTTTAAAATTGTCGTCCCAGAAAGAGTGCGGCCGTCAAGTGGTAAGTGCGAGCCCCCTTCAGCGACAAGCGCGATTTTTCCGCCACGGTGCGTTGCCCGAAATAGGGCAGCTGCATGGAATGCGTTGCCTAAGCGCTTTGTGCCGGGAGGATTGGTTTATCGGAACACCAAACAGCCAGCTACGTCGCTCCCCCTATTGCGAGAGCGCATCTCGGACGTTCACTACAGTTTCGCGACCAGGCTCCGCTAGTTGACACGCCAGGATTTCTGATGAGCCATATATTGATTATCGAACAAAATGTAGTCATTGGCAGCGAATTTTCGAAGCGTCTTTGCGATCTTGGCTTCGATAGCTTTGACCATGTTTTGACTGGGAAAGACGCGGTCGTGATCGCGAAAATGCGCCCTCCGGACCTGGTCCTTATCGGAGACAGTCCGGAATCTGGAGATGTTCTCGGAGCAGCTCGGCAAATATGTGAAACATATGATACTCCAGTTTTGATCGTGGCCGCGTCCCAGGCAAAGCGCCCATGAGCTTATGCTCATAGTAAACCTTCCTGGCCTCAAAAACGCAAACAAAAGATGGAAAATAGCAAACGTCTGATATCCGACATTTCATTTATTTCCTTCTGCGATTATTTACGTCGGTCGTTCACCATTGCGCAGAATTCACTAAGTAAATCAGTTTCTTAATGTCAGCGATAAAACCGCTCCACTTTCCTTTCTTAGATTGGGGTGATCGCCTCTGCATTGAATTTTCCTCCGCTGTCCCGTGAGCTTTCCGGAACCATTTTCGACGGCGATGCGTAAAATCGCTTGTCTGCCGGGTGTTATCAAAGTCCCTGATTTGACCCCCGCACCCGGCAGGCACCATTAAATCCCCCACTAGGAGAAGGACCATGCAAAACAGAAATTATTACAATTCAGAACGTGATTATGACGACTGGCAGAACGGCGGCTATAGGACCAGCGGTTATCGCGATGATCGCGAATTTCGTCGAGACAACGATTGGCGCGAAGCCGAAAACCAGGATCGGGTCGGCAACCAATATCGAGGTTATGACAACGGCGATCTTAATCGTCGAAACCGCGAGCGCAGCGACCAAGATTCCCGCCGCTTCACTGGGCACGACTATGACCGTAGCCGTTCCGGTTATGGCGGCGACAAGTCACGATCAGCCGCTGGCTATGGCGCCTCTAACTATCCCGACCGTCCAAGCTACGGTCGCAACCACCGAAACTATGGAAATGAAAGTAATCGCGGATATGGCGGCGGCTATTATGGCGGGCAGCAAGGCTGGTCCGACGGACCGTCTTATGGTGACCGGGACGAGTACGATCAGGAAGATCGCGGTTTTCTGGACAAGGCAGGCGATGAAGTAATGTCTTGGTTCGGTGATGAAGAGGCAGCACGGCGCCGCAACCGAGACGGACATCGCGGAAAGGGGCCGAAAAACTATACCCGCTCGGATAGCCGAATCGAAGAAGACGTAAATGAGCGTCTCACTGATGATCTCATGGTGGATGCATCAGACATCTCGGTTTCCGTTTCAAAAGGCGAAATCACCCTTGACGGGACGGTCGACAGCAAAGCAGCAAAGCGGCGCGCGGAGGATTGTTGCGACTCCGTATCGGGAACCCAACACGTCCAGAATAACCTGCGCGTGGATAGGGACTCCGGTGACCGTTGGGATCGCAAAGCGGATACTTATTCGGAGAGCAGTTCAACAAAATCAGGTAAAAAGACCAGCGCCTGACGGACTGCGTGAACGACACACTACGGGGGCGGCATTGCGCCGCCCCCGTTTAGCTTGAGGGCTATGTGCAGCTATGGAAGTTTGACGCCGCAAGGAATCGGGATGTCCAGATACGCTATGGCTTGATACCCTGGAGATCCTCTGGAACTGAGCGGTCGGGAGTGTTGGCGGTAAATATCGGTCACCATCAATACTAATTGATAGATTGGATCGTTCGGTCATCATACCCTCAGTACCCTCAGTACCCTCAGTACCCTCAGCACCGACAGAACGAATCCGGCTGAAGGCTATTGTTTGCACTACCCACACCATGCTGGATATCGTGTTGGTTCATCAAATAGGCGCCGAAGGAACCTATGTGAAAACTTGAAAAAGCGCCGATATAAAAAAGGCATTCGCTAAAAATCGGGTTCACCGGTATCCGGAAAGCCGCAGGTAACCGTTAGAAAGAGAGAGAAAGACGCAAAGCTGAAAAATCGCTGTGACACGCTTGTTGTATCAATCGAGTTTCAGTTCACTATCGACATGCAGGCTGCCCTCACCGTAGAGATAGGTGCTATCGAATTGACACATATCTTGCAAAGCCTGAAGATCGTGGATGAAAAGGAGCGGACGGACCAACGTTGCAATATTTTCTTCACGCAATTCCGCTGCAACCCGGTTGATATGGATGGGTGAGACCCCGCATATTTCTGCGAGGTCCTGCTGAGTTAAGGGAATATCCAAGACATTATTTTGTACTAGACCCACAAAACTCATCCGTGCATGTAACTCGCAAATGAAATGTGCCAAACGTGCTTTTGCAGATAGTCTGCCCAAGCGGAAGATCCACTCGCGATGCATTGCTGCATCAAGTAGGGTACTGAACCACAATATTCTTGCGAGATGCGGTTCATTTTGCATCATATCGCCCAGCGCCCTGTGTGAAACGCAAGCGACCCTGGCTTCGCCTAGGGCACAAACGTCATGATCAAGCCGTTTCATTGCGAAGCCATGCAAGTCGACAAAATCCCCCGGAACATGGACGCAAACAATCTGGCGGTCCCCATCAATTCCATCTATATAGCGCAGCATATACCCTTCAATAAGATAAGTGCTGCGTTCAGCCAGTTCGCCCTTACGTATCAGAACCTCTTTAGGAGCCAAGTTCACACAAGCCTCGATAGCGTTTTCCAACGCGTTATTTTCGTGGTTCGTCAAGGCATGTCGTAGGCGCCCTTTAAGAAATAGGTTAGTCAACATTTCAATTATATTGCCGATTGCGTTTCATGGATAAACCCGTCCCGATAATCAGGCATAGCTTTGTTGGCTTATCAATACAAACGGGATGCGCGGTCTGCATTGCGAATCCGCTCTGAGGTCTAGGTTAGGAAGTTTTGGCGCAACGCGGCTAAACGCTGATTATCCATAGAACGCCGGCAAGGCCAATAATTCCCCGTGACATCAAGATCGCGATCAGCCGCAAGTTCGATCGGGGAAAAGGTTCTGCGCTGTGCGCATCAAGTTTTTCGAAAACTGCAGTCCCCTCGCTATGCGCTGCCCAAAATATGAAAATGCTGCTACCCGTGAACACAGTCGCAGTTGCCTATCATTCAGCCAGCCCATCTGATCCCTGAACCATTGTGTTCACGATCGCATTCACTCTGATGCCGCAAACCCACTACTGAGATCATTCAGCTAATGGACAAGATTTGTGCGTTTCCTTCACCACTGAACCCTTGAGCATCGGGCGCTTCGGTGAGCTTGATGGAACGAGGGAATGACCATGTTTCCACCAACTATTCGTTTTTTCTTTCTCACCACTCGGAGATGTCCGGATCATGCTCCGAGACAAAATTCTGCAGTTGATGGGGTCGGAACGGACATTCCCAGTCTTCCCCGACTACCCGGCCGCTGTACTGACGCGCTTCCGAGATTGAGCCATGAACGGCAAGCATGGGATTGATTGATCCGCTCCAGTCCTCGTCTCGCTTAAGAATTTTTTCGCGCATCCCTTGATATTTGCCAGAAATTCGCAATCGCTCGAACTGATCATGTAAATTGAAAACAATTGCATTTCGCGTGAATCTCCGTGCCTTTCTGCTGGCACCGGGATGAAGTCCCACAGCAAAAAAGGCTTGGCCCCCGAAACTTAAGCTGAATTCGGGATGGCTGGGCTCAGCGGTGACACTTGCATCATATCGAAATCCATGGAATTCGTCCTTGTCATGGAGGGATTGCAACCGGTCCCATAATGCATGTTCAAACTCTTCTTCCGTCAAGACTGCCTTTGATTCGAAAATTACCGCCAGACTTTGGAACATGGTCGGCGTTTTCGCATATTGAACTGCAAAGCCGGCCAATGCGTCGATAATGGGGAGGTCATCCCAGGCAGACTGGATATCGCGCGCGATAATATATTTTATCTGCTTTCTTCCCAACGCACTTTTCGCCCCTAAACAGGGATATGATGGCTGACCGACAAATCGCTCAAAATCCAGAATTAATTGGGACGCATCGGTCATATATTGCACTCCCGGACCGATGATGGATTGTGCGCCCAAGCGGAAACCCGCAAGAGAATGAAGCCCATGCGCCTGACTTTCGTAGGAGCTTCCCAAGACTTCAAAATAGCCGCTATCAGATCCGGCCCCCTTGTCGGCAAGCGAAACAGCACGAGCATGCTTCCTTCACCAATCTCGCTGAGGATGATCCTCACTGAGGTCAAAACACCCGAATCAGGGATTTCGGGATGTTCGCCGAGGAAGGGCTTGGTTGTGACCGAAATGCGTGCGGTCACATGCGTCCGAATATCAATACCATGAAACAAATTTACCCCAGGCTGGTTCATCATTGGCATGGTTTATGAGACAACTGGACTTAACGCGTACTAACAAATGTTAGCGCCAAAGGCCTTATTCGATTTTCTTAAATTGAAGGTCGGTCACGTTATCGTGTCCGCACTGCAGGATGGTTCGCTCAGTCTGGGATGGCAGTGCCCTAGGCGCTTCATTGTCAACGAGCGCCAACCGACATCGAATGAAATGGCGTCCCTTGGAGGTTATCTGTTGTGTCCGCCGCAGCGTAGCGAGTTTAGGGATTGATACGCGAACCGGTGCCTGCCACAGCCCAGATAAGCAGCTGAGGATGCAGGTCATTTCGATAGTCGCTGTATCTGATGGGCGCATTTTTGCTCCTCTTACCGCGTTTCCTCATCCCCAGTGATGATCAAAGAAGTCCAATCAATAGTTAACGAGGTCCTTGTATTTTCTATGCTAAACCACTGTTTCTAATTAATGTTTTGCGTGATTCTTATGAGGCAACCCTTGCAGTTCTATATTTCCAATTTCAGGTAGACCTCTGCCCTTGCGAGATACTCGAGATACACGCTGACGCAATTGTCTGAGCGGCGTTGCAGCCTGTTTCAATCTCGTGTTCCGATAGCGTACTCCCCCCAGCAACACCCGGGTAAAAAGTGCGATCCAAGCGGTCAGCGCACGTTCAGCAAGCCAAACCGGTGCCCATAGCGCACTCGTGGGGGGAAATATTGTACCCCCCTTCCCTTTCCGGCGTCCGAGTTCAGCGGCTCCAATACTGAAAGCAGCAAGAATCAAAAGGACGCGGAAACCTTCTGCTCGTGCCAACCAGACAGCTAGAGGAAGCAAGGCCAGCTGGGCACCAAAGCGTATCGGCCTTGCCCACTCATCATATGCCTGCCGCGTTCGCTGCGAGACGAAATGCCGTACAGTCGGCGGTCTGCGAAGGACCAGTAGGTCGAGCGCTACCGCTTCTCGGCCGCCGATCGCTTGGACGGTACGAACCATTTCCAGGTTCTCGAACAATACGTCGCCGCTATATCCGCCCGCCGTGAGCAACGCTGATTTTCTTACTCCCAATGTTCCCGGCCAATCACCGCCCGAAAGGCGATTAAGAAGGCTGCGCGCTGTGTCCCAACGAGCATGCCAAGGCAATGGTTTGAACATATTCTGCGGACGCACCACTTCATACTCGCCCAACAGGTCAACAATGCGCTGAATTTCGTTCTTTCGATAGCGTACATCATCGTCTGCCACGATGACGGTATCGAAATGCGCGGCAGTCACCCCTGTAACAACATTTGCAACTTTGCCATTGGTTGTTCGACTGGTTGGAGGAATATGCCGGACGTAAGCGGCCCAAGCCTCGGCATGGGCATCGAACACCCCTTGATGCGATCCGTCGACGACAATAACATCCGCGACGACACGGCTCAGTCTTTTGAGATAGCCGCCGAGCACTCGTGCCTGCGAGGCATGGGATGCTATCGGCAGCACGTAGGTAGCCGCGATGGCTCCCCTGCCCAATTCAATGCCGTTGGTTCTGGATGCAATGGAGTGGGGCCCGCAATTAAGTTCTACAACTGTAGCCATTTCGCATTTTCTTTCAGGCTTCATATCACATGGTCAGCCGAGCCCGGTAGGCACTTGGATTATGGGAGTGCCGAAATCCTTGTTCGGGATTGTGTTCCCCGTCCAAATAGCCAAGCCTTTCATCCCCGGCCTTCTCAGTCCGACAAGAATGACGGCAACACTATCCTTCTGCAGCTTGCTTCATCAACGGGGTCGCTTATGAAATAAGCGAACTCGCGTAGTCTTAATAAATGTTAGTGGATTTGCATTTTCGCAAGGTAGCCGAGCCTGTAACCGAGCAATGATTTGCGCACGAGATAGTTTCCGCCTGACCAGTCCGAACAGTCGCACCGCAAACTCTGCTGCCCGATTCTCTACAGGAAATGCAGCCAATGTTGGAGTAATATTATCAAAAGGCCATGCTGAAGACCGCGTCACTGCACAGGATCGCGAGCGTTCCGTTGATGACGGAACAGCGGGATACTACGGTCTCATAGAAGAGCCGAATCCGTGATCCGATCGCTTCCGTTATGATCTGGAGAGCATAGCCACACTCACCAGCTGAATCGCCATTTCGCCAGAGGGGCGCGCAGCATTCCAGGACCGGTGGAGCTGGCGGACAACAGAATCCCGTCGGTCAGGACGAAGAGCAGGGAGCATGGCCCAAGCGGCATAACGACTCCCGGCGAGGCCCGTTATTATTACACAGCCTGAGAAAGATGATATTGTCGCCCTCGTCCGCCAGCATGGTTGCCTGGTCCGCACATGGACTCAAAATTCCTGGTTCCCCTCGGCTGGATGGTCGCCTTTTCTTTCCTCTAATAATTGATACTCCAGCTGAGGAAGCCGGCCATCCAGGCGGTCCAAAGGAAGCCGATCAATGCCAGCGCAACGATGACGCTGCGAACATTCGCGCCCCAGCCTTGCTTCGTCCTGAAGCCCAACCAGGCGTTCCAAACCCCCAGGGTCGCTGCAAGCAGTGGCACGATTCCGGTCACTTGCAAACTGCGGATAAAACCATCGAGACTCTCATTGTAGAATCCCACATCGCTGCTCAAAATGGGTGCGAGGAGCCCGTACCAGCCAATGAGATAGACCAGATTGGAGACGACGGCGATGCGCGTCAGACGGCGAAGCAGGGCCGCGCGGCCGCTAGCGACTGGCGGAAGCTGGCGGGTGCGCTGCACCCACACCGCGATCGGCCAGACAATGGCTGTGCACAGCAGCACCAGCAGTGACAGTCCTGCTACGAGCTGGAAGAGTGCACCATTGCGACTGACCGGTGCAGCCTGCAATAGGGAGGCAGGATTATGGCTGTCGATGATTGCGCGGCGCCCGCCCGCCTCGGTCACGAGCAACTGCCGTGTTCCTCCAGTTTCACGCCATAGGTTGGGCGAAATTTCGCGGAAACGCTTGTCGCCCAGCGAAGACACGCTGATCGTCCCATCCTCATTCGCGACGACCTGGTCCTGTTGCAGCAAATAGAACAGGCTAATGAACCCTGTCTCAACCCGTCGTGAAGTTTCATAATAGCCTCTGGTCATAAACGAACCGGGGGTAGGCTACCGGCTTGCGCCGGAAACGCGATAGTCGATTATAAACCGCGGGAAACGAAACGGAAAAGAGAGCGACCTTGAAATCCTTGATCAACTCCGCAGAAATGGCCAGCCCGTTCCGCGCCGCTAATATGACCTATATGGCGTGATACAGTAGGAGATGGGACAGAAATGTGCGTCCGCTGCGATAAATCACCGATTGCATGAAAAGACCAACCTGTTTGGGCTTCTGGCGTTCGCAGTTCACAGGCTGCTTCCCTGACGGTCCCATCCGCCGCCCAGGACGCGGAACAGATCGATCTGGCGCCGGGAAATTTCTCCGTCCTGATCGGCCAGCTCGGCGCGGGCTTCTGCCAAGGTCCGCTCGGAGTCGAGCAACTCCAGGGAATTCACTATGCCTTCGCGTTGACGCGCGCGGGTGATAGCCGCGGCGCGACTGGCGGCAGCTTTTGCGGCTTGCAGGGCCCGCCGCCGATCCAGAGCGCGGGCGTAATAGGTCAGCGCCGTTTCCGTATCCTGAAGCGCGCGCAGCACTGTATTATCGAAGGCGGCGAGCGATTCCTGGGTAGCGCCCTCCGCCGCAGCGATACGCGCGCGTGCGGGCTCCTGGTTCGGGAAAGCCCAGTTGATCAGCGAGCCGAGCAGGAAACGCAGGGCCCCGCCGTCGAAAAGATCGCCGATATTGGGCCCGCTCGCGCCCAGCGATCCGCCGAACGTAATGCGCGGGTACAGGTCCGCCGTCGCGACGCCGATCCGCGCTGTGTTGGCGGCGAGGCGCTGTTCTGCCGCCTGTACGTCGGGGCGACGGGCAAGCAGGTCGCGGCCCTCGCCAACCGGCAGCGGCACGGAAATTTCGAGCGCAACACTGCGCTCGCCAGCGACCGACGGCAGCTCGGCAGGCGCTTTCCCGGTCAGCGTTGCCAGCGCAAATAATGCGGCGCGCCGCTCCGCCTCTATTGCCGGAATCTGGGACGCCCGTTGCTCCCTCAGGGTTTCGATCCTGGCGACGGCCAGCCCGTTTTCCATCCCTGCGTCATGGCGCTTGCGGGTCAGCGCGAGCGACCGGTCGAGCAGCGCGACAATGTCCCGCGCGACCTGCAACCGGGCGGCCGCGGAGGCCGCGTCGGCATAAGCGCGGGTGGTATCGGCGACCGCGATCACCCGTATGGCATCGGCGTCCGCCGTCGTGGCGGCGAGGTCGAGCCGGGCCGCTTCGATCCCGCCGGACACCCGGCCAAAGAAATCCACCTCATAGCCGATTTCGACGCCGACATCGAAAGCCCAATCCTCGCGCCTGGCACCGGCCGGTACCGAACTTTCAGGAAGCCGCGCATAATTTGCGCCCCCACCGATGTCGGTTTGCGGCAGGCGATCGGCCCGCGCGCCGCGCAAACCAGCACGGGCACGGGCTATCCTGGCAACCGCCTGGCGGATGTCGGTATTGGCACGCAGCGTGTCCTCGACGAGGCCGTCGAGCACCGGGTCGTTATAGAGACGCCACCATTCGGTGGGCAGCGGTGTCGGCGACACGGCTTGCGCCTCTGCAGAAAGATAGGGGCCGGTCGCCGCAGGGGGGAGAGAGGGAACGACGATATCCGGCCCCGCCGCGCAAGCCGACAGGGCAAGCGCGGAAAGGGTGGTGAGTGCGAGATTTTTTTTGACCATGGGAAAACCTATTCGGCAGGAAGCGCAGCGGGGGCAGCGCGGTTATGGGGAGAGCTCGGCTTGCGGCGCATACCGGCGAGCCGGTCGCCGAGCGAACGGCAGACGACATAGAAGGTCGGGGTGAAGACCAGACCGAAACCGGTGACACCCAGCATTCCGAAACAGACGGTCGTTCCCAATGCCTGCCGCAGCTCTGCGCCTGCGCCGGTTGCAATCACCAGCGGAACCGACCCGAGAATGAAGGCAAAACTCGTCATCAGGATCGGCCGCAAGCGGTTGGTGGCCGCCTGGACTGCCGCCTCGACCGTGCTAAGCCCCTGTTCCAGTTCGCCCTGCCGGGCGAATTCGACGATCAGGATCGCATTCTTCGCAGAAAGCGCGATGAGCACCACCAGCCCGATCTGAGTCAGCACGCTGTTGTCCATGCCGCGCAAATTGATCCCGGCCATGGCTGCAAGCAGGCACATCGGCACGATCAATATGATCGAAAGCGGCAGGACCAGGCTTTCATATTGCGCAGCGAGCACCAGAAATACCAGCAGCACCGCCAGCGAAAAAACCAGTATCGCGGTATTGCCGGCATATTTCTGCTGATAGGCAATGCCGGTCCACTCGAAATCAAATCCCGAGGCAAGCTGGTCGCCTGCCACTTTTTCCATCGTCCGCAGCGTCTGGCCGGTGGAATAGCCCGGCGCGGTATCCCCGTCCACGGCTACCGCCGGGGCGAGATTGTAGCGCGTCACCCGATAGGGGCCGGTCGTGTCGCTGAGCGTGGCCACCGATCCGATCGGAACCATCGCGCCGTTATCGGATCTGGTTTGCAGATTGGCGATATCGGCAGGGCTCGAGCGATGGTCAGCATCGGCCTGGGCGGTCACACGATAGGTCCGTCCGAGCAGATTGAAATCATTGATAAAGGTCGATCCGAGATAGGTCTGCAGCGCTTCAAAGATGCGGCCCGGGGGTACGCCCAGAATTTGTGCCTTGGCCCGGTCGATATCGGCGTGAATACGTGGTGTCTGGGTTTCGAAAAACGTATAGACCCCGGCAAGACCTTGGGCCTTGTTGGCCTCGGCGATGATCGCATTGGCCTGTTTTTCGAGAGCACGATAGCCCTGCCCGTTTCGGTCCTGCACCATCATGCTGAAGCCTCCGGCAGAGCCGATACCTTGCAGGACCGGCGGTTTGACGATCATCAGCCTGGCATTGGTAATGTCAGCGGTCTGCGCCTGTGCCTGGCCGATCAGCGAATCGAGCGTCTGCCCCTTCGCTGCCCGCTCGTCAAAATCGTCGAGCACCCAGTAAGCGGCGGCCGAATTGGCGGCGCGCGTCTGCGATGGCCCGTCAAATCCGGAAAACATCACGGCCCCTTCGATCCCGTCCACTCTGGAAATCCGTTCATACACTTGCTTCAGCACCGCATCGGTGCGGGTGGTGGAGGAACCGGGCGGAAGCTGGATGACGCTGAGAAAATAGCCCTGATCCTGCGCCGGAATGAAGCCGGTCGGGGTCCAGGCCAAGGCGCCGATGGTTAGGGCAATCAGCACGCCGTAGGCGGCCATCATCCGGCGCGGCATGGCAATAAGCCGTGCGGTCCAGCGGCCGTAGCTGGCCGAAAAGCGATCGAAGGCGCGATTAAACCTGTTCCCTGCTGTCTCCACCCAGCGGCGAAAGCGCGGAGCATCGGCAGGCAGTGGTTGCTGATGCCGCAGCAGGAGAACGGCTAGCGCAGGCGAGAGGGTCAGCGACAGCACCAGCGAAATGATGGTCGCGGCAGAAATGGTGACCGCGAACTGCTGGTAGAAGGCGCCCGACAGTCCGCCAATGAACAGGGTCGGCACGAACACGGCGCACAGGACCAGAACGATCGCTATCAGCGCGGTGCCGACTTCGTCCATCGAGAAGCGAGCGGCTTCCAGTGGCGTCATACCCTTTTCCAGATTGCGTTCGACATTTTCGACCACGACGATCGCATCATCCACCACAATCCCGATCGCCAGCACCAGCCCGAACAGCGAGAGATTGTTGAGCGAATAGCCGAGCATCTGCAGCACCGAGAAAGTACCGATCAGCGAAACCGGGATTGCAAGCACGGGAATGATCGCCGCCCGCCATTTTTGCAGGAAAACGATGATCACCAGAACGACGAGCAATATGGCCTCGAACAAGGTATGGACGACGGCGTCGATGGATTCGCCGATGAATTCGGTGGGGTTGTAAACAATCCTGTATTCCAGACCGGGAGGAAAATCCCGCGCCAGGGTATCCATTTCCGCCTGGACGGCATCCGCGCTGGCCAGCGCGTTCGATCCGGGCGTCTGGAACACGGGCATTACGACCGAAGCCTGGCCGGACAGATAGGCAGAGGTCTGATAATCATCCGCACCAATCTCGACCCGGGCGACATCTCCGACGCGGACCTGACGGCCATCGGAATCGGTTCTTATGACGACCTGTTCGAACTGCGCCGGATCGGTAAAGCGACCCTGCGTTTCAACGCTCATCTGAAAGGCGTCGCCGTTGCTGGGGGGTATGCCGAGCGTACCGGCGGCCACCTGCACGTTCTGAGCGCGCAGGGCGGCGATGATCTCGCCAGCCGTCAAGCCATAGGCAGCCGCCCGGTCCGGATCCAGCCACACCCGCATCGCAAGGTCGCGCGAGCCGAACATCTGGACGTCGCTGACCCCTTCAATCCGGGTCAGCCGGTCCTTGATACGGGTCTGGGCATAGTTGGAGATATATTCGCGGTCGAGCGAGTTGTCCGGGCTGATCAGATTGATCACCAGAAGAAAGTCGGGCGTGGTTTTGCGGGTCACGATGCCGAGCCGCTGGACTTCTTCAGGCAGGCGGGGCGTGGCGATCGCGACCCGGTTCTGGACAAGCACCTGGGCAGCGTCGAGATCGGTGCCAGGCTTGAAGGTCACGGTTATCGTGACCCGCCCGTCGCCGGTCGACTGGCTGGAAAGATACAACATATCTTCCACCCCGTTTATTTCCTGCTCGATCGGATTGGCGACGGTATCCGCCACGGTTTCCGCCGAGGCACCGGGATAGACGGCTGCCACCGTTACCGTCGGAGGCACGACTTCCGGATATTGGGACACCGGAAGGAAGCTATAAGAGATCGCCCCGATCAGCGTGATCAGGACAGCGATGACCACAGCAAAAATCGGCCGGTCGATGAAGAAACGGGAAAGACGCATATTGGTAACTCCGGACGCTAGAGCGATGGGTTGGAAAGCGTGGCCTGGCCCGCTGGCGAAGAGAGGGCCTGCCGTGAAGGAGCCTCTTTTTCAGGCGCGGCTATCCGCTGGTTGCGCGCTCTCACTTTGGTGCCGGGCATCGCCATTTGCGTGCCCTCGATGACAATCCGGTCGCTGGCTGTGACACCCTTGAGGATGACGCGCAGACCGCCGACCAGCGCGCCGAGCTCGACTTGCTTGGCGACAACCTTGCCACCCTTGCCGACCACCAGCAGGATCTTGCGCGTCTGGTCGGTCTGCACCGCCGTGTCCGGGACGAGCAGCGCATCGATTTTCGCACCGGTTTGCAGGCGCATGTTTCCGAACATTCCAGGCGTAAGAAACTGCTGCGGATTGTCGATGACGGCACGCGCCCGAATGGTACCAGACCGCGAATCCAGCGCATTGTCGGTGAAATCGAGCTTGCCATGCCAGCCATATTCCGATTCATCCTGCAACCGGACATCGACCGGAGCGCCGCGGTCGAGCCCCTCGCGTTTGGCTTTCAGGAAAAGCGCTTCCGATCCGTCGAAGGTGAAGTGGATGGGATCCAGCGCATTGATCGTCGTCAACAGCGTGGCGCTGTCGCCATTGCCTCCGCCGACAAGATTGCCGGCGTCAACGCGGCGGTCCGATATGCGGCCCGAGATAGGCGCCCGAACCGTGCTGAACTGGACGTCCAGGCTGCGACTGCGCACTTGCGCCTGGGCAGAGGCCAGCGCGGCTTCGCTGGCCCGCACCTCCGCCACCAGCCGGTCTATTTCCGTTTTCGCGACCGCATCGTCCGAAATCAGCCGCTGCGCACGGGACAGATTGCTGCGCGCAAGATTGAGCGAGGCGCTGGCCGTTGCAACGCTCGCTTGCGCTTCCGACAGCGCGGCGCGATAGGAGCGGGAGTCGAGAGTGAACAGAGGGGCACCCTGACGAACAAATTGACCGTCGGTAAAATGGATCGCTGTTATCTGACCCGATACACGGGGGCGCACATCCACCGCCCGGCTGGCTTCGAACCGGCCGATAAATTCGTCCCACTGGGTGATCTGGCGCTGCAACGGGGCAGAAACGCCGACGACCGGTAGCGGAGGAGCGGGGGCCGGCGCCTTGGCCGAACTCAGCAACAGCCAGGCAGCGACAACGGTAATCAGAATGGCGACCATTGCCAACCAGCGTTTGCTGTTGCGCTTTTCGAAGCCAATATAGTCGGCGTTTTCCGGCTGATCCGGAGCAGCCTTGATCGAGTTGAACATGAACATGTGCGTGCCTCCTCGCCCCTTCGCAGGACGCGATTTATCGTTCTGAAAAGCAGGGCCTTTCAGTCAGAAAATGATGTTTCAAATTAGCTGATCGTTACGCCCCGGCTGGGTCGATGCGAACGGCTTCACCCTAGCCATCCTTCGCGTTCAACGAACGCGCAGGGATGGACAGAACTTCTGTACCGATAAGTATGTAATTTTCTGCTCAGGTCAAGTGCGAATTGTGTACCAGGCAGTATATTTTTTTGCGACGCAGCAAATCCAGTGGATTCAGCGGGACGGCCACATCGCCAAAGCGGTCTCGGCGACCTGCTCCAACTCATGCCGGTTCGCGCCCGATCCGGCCTGTACCGACATGCCCTGCAATATGGTCATCAGATAGCGGGTGATGGTCTCCGCATCGATGGCCGTGGGAAAATCGCCTTCATCTATGGCCCGCTGCATGCGCGTCAGCAGCGCCTCGCTCGAAGATTGGGCACGCCGCTGGACATCATCGCTGATATCGGAGGTTCCTCCACGACAGTTGACCGACGCGATCACGCCCAGGCAGCCGGGGCAATCGCCGGTAATATTTTCAATCGACCCGTAAAGAAAACGTTCCGCAACGCCCTTTGCCGTCTCGGCTTCCAGGGCCCTGCCGACATAGGAGAGCTTTTCGGTTTCATAGAGATCGAGCGCCTGCTTGAAAAGCTCCTCCTTGTTCCCAAAAGCGGCATACAGGCTCGGTCGGGTGATGCCCATGGCCCCAGTCAAATCGGAAATGGAAGCGCCTTCATATCCCTTGTCCCAGAAAACCTGGAGTGCAGCCGCAAGCGCTTGTTCAATTTCGAACTCGCGCGGTCTTCCTCTCGTTGCCAATTTTTCCATGATAGCTATCATATAATCTATCGAGGCGGCTTAGCAAGCGTTCCGCTTGGCCGAGCAAGATTGGGAGCGCTCTTGGGATGCTCGTAGCCTTGCAAATGATTAAACCTCTGGCTGCCTCGAATATAGCTTACCATCGACACGACCTGGAAAGACGTGAGCACCGCAGCTGCCAGACCAAGATTGGCTCCGCAACACTTGAGAGGGGTTCGGTTGTGATGGTTGTTGGCAGAGATTTATCAGCCAAGCCGCTGCCGTTCGAGAAAGTCTCGCACAAGCTTTCGAACGCTTGCGGTCTGCCCGACCATCAGGTGCCCTCCCCTCGCCAGCACCTGGAGTTCGGCGCCGGGAATATACTCCGCCGTGAAGCGCGCGCCCGGAAGCGTCTTGTACAGATCGTCTTCGGCGGAGATGATCAGGGTGGGAGCCGCGATTTTTTCGAGCGGCCATGGCCCTATCCTGGTCAGGCCATCCAGTTGGAGACCGCGGACTCGCCATGACAGAGGCAGGACGCTGTTCATTATTGCGGTAACGTGAGCCTGTTCCGCTGTCGATGCACGCGCCTCCACTTCCGGCGGCACCCCGAAAAAGCGCACGAGACTGGCGCGACTGACTCGCATGGCGAGCCAGAAAAGGAAATCCGCTGCCGATTCGATGAGTCGCAGCACGGTCTGGCTGGGAAGGCTGCCATCAGCGCCGACAGTCTGCGTCGGGTGATAGGTCCGCGGGACCAGCAGAATGAGCGCCTTGACGCGCTGCGGATGACGGAGGGCCATTTTGATGGCGCTGGGTGCACCAGCCGACACGCCAACAACAATGGCTTGCCCGATATGGAGAGAATCGAGGAGAGCGGCGTGGGCGTCGGCCTGTGCTGCTGGCGAACTGTCTTCCGGAGCAGGCGTTTTCAGATAGCCGAAGCGGGAAGGTGCGACCACTCGATGCCCGGCCCCGAAATCCCTCGCGATCAAAAGACCCTGATCATAACCGCCTCCGGCACCGTGAATGACGAGCATCGCTTCGCCTTCGCCGATGTCCGCATATTCGATTCTGCCTGCAGCCGTCTCCGCGACGATGCTGCCACCGCCCACCCTATCCCGGATAGCGCGCGCGTCATGCCGATAGCCGGCATAGACAAGCGCTCCTGCAGCGGAGGCAGCCGCAGCAAAGACACGAGTGAACCTGACCGGCATGACGAGTCTCCTTTGAGCCTCGACTTGCTACACCGGCACCGCACAGGGCCATATAAGGATTAGTCCGGATAGACCGCTACCCCACTGCGTGTCGGATCATGCCTAGCCAAAGGGCCGGTACAGATCCTGCTGCGGCTCGGTGAACCATTGCGGCCCCGACTCCGTCATATAGAAATGATCCTCCAGCCGGATGCCGAACCGGCCCGGCACCACGATCATCGGCTCGTTGGAGAAACACATGCCCTCGGCAAGCGGGGTGCGGTCGCCCTTCACCAGATAGGGGCCTTCGTGGATATCAAGGCCGATCCCGTGGCCGGTGCGATGGGGAAGACCAGGCAGATCATAGTCGGGACCAAGGCCGTGGCGGATCAGCACGTCGCGGGCGGCCTGGTCGACCGCTTCGCACGGCGTGCCGATGGCAGCGGCGTCGAAGGCAGCCTGCTGGGCTTGCTTTTCGATATGCCAGAGCTTCTCGGTGCCGCTGTCCAGTTTGGACAGCGCATAGGTGCGAGTGATATCGGAATTATAGCCGTCGATGGTGCAGCCGGTGTCGATCAGGATCAGCTCCCCGTCCTGCAGCTCGGGGTCGCCTGGCACGCCATGCGGATGCGAGGTCGCCTCGCCGAACTGGACGGCGCAAAAGCTGTTGCCGCCGTCAGCCCCGCCGGCGCGGTGCAGGCGATCGATTTCGGCAATTACTTCGCTGGCCTTCATGCCCGGCTTGATCCACTCGAAGATCGTCTGATGGACCGAGAGAGTGAGCTGCATCGCCGCGATCATCAGGTCGATTTCCTGCTGTGACTTGGTTGCGCGCAGCGGGGCGATGATGGCCTCGGCAGAGTCGCTGGCAATCGGCTGGACGAGCTGGCCCAGCGCGTCGACCAGCCGGGCGGCATGGCCATAGGAACATTCCGGGTCGATCGCGCATCGCTGGCAGCCCTGTTCGGTCAACAGGGATGCGACGAGCGTGAACGGGCTTTCATGCTCCTCCCAGAAGGCCATTTCGGAAGCCATCGGGAATTTGGCGCGGATCGCCGATTCCTCGAATTTCGGGCAGATGAAGGTGGTGCGGTCGGCGGTGATCAGGATGCTGACAAGGCGCTCGCTTTCATAAAAGGCCTCGCCAAAGAAATAGCGCATATTGCTGCCCGGAGTGATCAGCACAGCGTCCACGCTGCTTGCGGGCATGGCATGGCGCAAATCGTCCAGCCGCTGCTTCCGTTCGGCATCGCCGATTGAGGGGGGTCGCGATGGGGTGGTCATGATCTATTCTCCACAATTTGAATGGACGCGCGGACGAGCTGCCCGGTCACGAACTAGCTGTGCGCCTGATAGGTCGCGGCCTCCACCGCCGCCAGCACGCGCAGGGCGGCCTCGTCGCCGAAGGGCAGAAATTGCATCAGCACCAGCCCGGCCAGGTCGCTGGCCGGATCGATCCAGTAATAGCAATTGGGCAAACCAGCCCAGGCCAGACTGCCAGCTGCCCGGCCGTCTGGTCCGGGTTCGGGGTTGATCAGAAAGCCGAGACCCCATCCGCAATCCATGTCCGGAAACAGATCATGGTTGCGGGCAAGCAGCGGCACCGTGCTTTCCATGCGCCCGGCCTCCATCTCACCGACATGGTTCCGGGCCATGGTGGCAATGGTATCGGCGCTGACGATCCGTTCGCCGTCCAGCGTGCCGCGGTTCAGGATCATCCGCAGGAACCGCATATAGTCCGCTGCCGTGGAATAGAGGCCGCCGCCACCGGAGTGGAATTCAGCCGCATCGCCGCCGCCAATTTCGATCGGCAAGGGCACGAGAACGTCGTCCTGGCGGGAGAGCAGCGGGACCCTGCGCTCAATCTTGTCCGAAGCGACGGCAAAGCCGGTGTCGTGCATCGCCAGTGGCCCGAAGATATGGTCCGCCATATAGGCGCCGAGCGTCTGGCCACTGGCGGACTCGACCGCAAGTCCGACCCAGTCGGAACTGACACCATAAAGCCAGTCCGTCCCCGGTTCGAACATCAGCGGTGCCGTGATGCTGGCGATGCTGGCGGGAACGACCTTGCCCTGGGCCCTTGCCATGCCGGCGCTGGTAAAGGCATAGCCGAGCCCGGACGTATGGGTGAGGAGATGGCGCAGCGTGATCGGCTTGCTGGCGGGCTGCAGGATCGGCTTTCCGTCCGGATCAAAGCCGGTCAGCAGATCGGGCCGCGCCAGTTGCGGCAGCACCGGATCAATCGGTTCGTCGAGCGACAGCAAACCGCGTTCGGCCAGTTGCATGGCGGCGACCGAGGTCACCGCTTTTGTCATCGAGGCAATCTGGAATATGGCGTCGAGCGCCATCGGCTTTCCCGTGGCAGGATCAGCGAGACCGGATGCAGCGCAAGCCAGCACCGCCTCCGCATTGCCGACCATCGCCACTGCGCCGGCCACCGGCTGCTCGACCAGCGCCTTATCCAGAGTTTTCTGCAGATCCAGCGGCGGCATGGCGCTCACAACCGCTTCGCATGCCAGCGCAGATGATCGGCCATGAAAGTCGAGATGAAATAATAGCTGTGGTCATAGCCTTCGCGCATATTCAGCGTAAGCGGGATCCCCGCTTTTTTGCAGGCTTCGGCCAGCAGCTGCGGTTTCAGCTGTTCTTCGAGAAACTGGTCGCTGGTTCCCTGATCGACCAAAATGTCGGTGGCGCGCGCGCCGTCCCCGATCAGCGCGCAGGCATCGTAGGAACGCCATGCCGCCCGGTCGCTGCCGAGATAAGCGCCCAGCGCCTTTTCGCCCCAGGGGCACTGCAAGGGCGCGACGACCGGGGAGAAAGCGGAGACCGACTTGAACCGGTCGGGATTGCGCAGCGCGATGGTCAGCGCACCATGGCCGCCCATGCTGTGGCCGAATAGGCCCTGCCGGTTCATATCGACCGGAAATTCGCTGGCGACCAGTTCGGGAAGTTCCTGCTCGATATAGGTCCGCATCCGGAAATGCTGCGACCACGGCTGTTCGGTGGCGTCGAGATAGAAGCCGGCGCCCTGCCCCATGTCATAGGCTTCATCATCTGGCACAGCTTCGCCGCGCGGCGAGGTGTCGGGCGCGACGATGATCAGACCCAGTTCGCTTGCGGCGCGGCGATATTCGCCTTTCTCCATGACATTGGCATGGGTGCAGGTCAGGCCGGAGAGATACCAGAGGACCGGCAGTTTCGCGCCTTCTTCATGGTCCGGCACGTAGACCGCGAAGGTCATGTCGGTGCCGGTCGCGCTCGACGCGTGGGAATAGACGCCCTGGGTGCCGGCATGGCTGCGGTTGCTGGAGACGGTTTCCATCAGAAGACCACGACGCTGCGGATGCTTTCGCCGGCGTGCATCAGGTCGAAGCCCTTGTTGATCTCCTCCAGCGTCAGCGTGTGGGTGATCATCGGGTCGATCTCGATCTTGCCGTTCACATACCAGTCGACGATCTTCGGTACATCGGTCCGGCCGCGCGCGCCGCCGAAAGCGGTGCCCTTCCAGACCCGGCCGGTGACCAGCTGGAACGGCCGCGTGGATATTTCCTTGCCGGCCTCGGCGACGCCGATGATGATGCTTTCGCCCCAGCCGCGGTGACAGGCTTCGAGCGCCTGGCGCATCACGTCGGTATTGCCGGTGCAATCGAATGTATAGTCGGCGCCGCCGTCGGTCAGCTTGACCAGATGCTCGACAATGTCACCCTCGATCTTGTTGGGATTGACGAAATGGGTCATGCCGAATTTCTTGCCCCATTCTTCCCGGTCATCGTTGATGTCTACACCGATGATCTTGTCCGCGCCGACCATGCGCGCGCCCTGCAGCACATTGAGACCGATGCCGCCGAGGCCGAAGACGATGACATTGGCGCCAGGTTCGACCTTCGCCGTATTGACCACCGCACCGACGCCGGTGGTGACGCCGCAGCCGATATAGCAACTGGTGTTGAACGGCGCGTCGGTGCGGATCTTGGCGACCGCGATCTCCGGCAGGACGATGAAGTTGGAGAAGGTCGAGCAGCCCATATAATGGTAGATGGTCTCGCCCTTGTAGGACATGCGGCTGGTGCCGTCGGGCATCAGCCCCTGCCCCTGGGTCGAGCGGATCGCGGTGCACAGATTGGTCTTCCCGGACAGGCAGCTTTTGCACTGGCGACATTCCGGCGTGTAGAGCGGGATGACATGATCGTCGGGAGCGACCGAGGTGACGCCGGCGCCGACTTCGCGGACGATACCGGCGCCTTCATGGCCGAGCACGCTGGGGAACTTGCCCTCGCTGTCGAGACCGTCGAGCGTATAGGCGTCGGTATGACAGATGCCGGTCGCCATAAGCTCGATCAGCACTTCGCCTTCCTTTGGACCTTCCAGATCCAGTTCGACAATCTCGAGCGGCTTCTTGGCTTCAAATGCTACGGCGGCGCGGGTCTTCATAATGCTGTTTTCCTTTTGTCGATCAACGGATCCTGTGCCCATGGTATAGGGACGGCTACTCTCAAGATAAACGGCTTAATTGCGTGCAAATTCAATTTGGGCTTCGCAGCGAATGGCCTCGGTAAAATCCGCAGGCGCCTGCAATATCCGCACCCCAACCCCAAAAAATGTCTAGCCAGACCAGTCCTTACATCGCATGTAACCCAGACTTTTTTGCGTTGAGAGAATGAAAATGCCGGCAGACCAGCAGATATTGACCTTATCGTGCCCCGACCAACCGGGGCTCGTCGCCAGCGTGGCCAGAATATTGGCCGATAACGGCGGCAATATTGTCGATTCACAGCAGTTCAACGACAGCGAAACCGGCTATTTTTTCATGCGCGTGGTGTTTGAGCTGGCCGAGAGTGGTAAGACCGGCCCGGTCAGCGATGCGCTCGGCATTTTTGCCGCAGAAAAGCAGATGCGATGGAAATTGCGGCGAAGCGATGAGCGGCCGAAAGTGATGATCATGGTTTCCAAATTCGATCATTGCCTGAGCGATCTGCTCTATCGCCACCGGATCGGCGAGCTGCCGATGGATGTGGTCGGCATTATCTGCAACCATCCGCGCAAAGCGGTCGAAACCACATTTATCGGCGATGTTCCGTTCCACTATCTGCCGATCACAAGGGACAGCAAACCGCAGCAGGAAGCGCAGGTGAAGCAGCTGGTCACCGAAAGCGGCGCGGATCTCGTCGTGCTCGCGCGTTATATGCAAATCCTGTCGGATGATCTGGCCCAGTTTCTGGCTGGCCGCTGCATCAACATTCATCACAGCTTTCTGCCCGGCTTCAAGGGCGCCAAGCCTTATCACCAGGCGCATGCGCGCGGCGTCAAGATGATCGGCGCGACGGCGCATTATGTAACCGCTGATCTCGACGAGGGCCCGATCATTCATCAGGACGTGGAAGCGATCAGTCACACCGATACGCCCGAAGCCCTGATCAGCAAGGGACGCCATATCGAGCGACGGGTGCTGGCGCAGGCGGTGCATTATCATCTGGCGGATCGGGTTTTTCTGAACGGCCACAAGACGATTGTTTTCAAGGACTGACTGTTATGGCGGTGGCACTCCAGGTTAAGGTTGGCGAGTAGATCATCCGAGCGGTGCGAATTTAGAGGATGAATGGATGCAGGATTATAGTGACATACGCGAGGAAGTTGCGAAGCTCTGCCAGAAATTTCCCGGCGAATATTGGCGGGCCCGCGACAAGGCCCGCGAATATCCGAGCGACTTTGTCGCCGCCCTTGGCCAAGCCGGCTATCTCGCGGCGCTGATCCCTGAAGAATTTGGCGGCGCCGGGCTGCCGATCTCGGCCGCGGCAGCAATCCTCGAGGAGATCCAGGCACAGGGCTGCAATGGCGGTGCGGTGCATGCGCAAATGTATATCATGGGCACGATGCTGCGCCACGGATCGGACGAGCAGAAGCACCAGTATCTGCCGAAGATCGCTACCGGCGAGTTGCGCCTGCAGGCCTTTGGCGTGACCGAACCATCAAGCGGCACCGACACGCTGGCGCTGAAGACTGTCGCCAAGCGGGATGGCGACGATTATGTCGTCAACGGACAGAAGCTGTGGACCAGCCGCGCCGAGCACAGCGATCTGATGCTGCTGCTCGCCCGCACCACGCCGCGCGACGAGGTGGCCAAACGCACCGATGGCCTGTCGGTTTTTCTGGTCGACATGAATGCCGCGCTCGGCAATGGCCTGACCATCCGTCCGATCGAGACGATGATGAACCACAGCACCACAGAATTATTCTTCGACAATATGCGGGTGCCGGCGGCCAATCTGATCGGCGAGGAAGGCAATGGCTTTCGCTATATTCTGTCCGGCATGAACGCCGAACGGCTGCTGATCGCTGCGGAATGTATCGGCGATGCCAAATGGTTTATCGAAAAGGCCACCGCTTATGCCAGGGAGCGGGTATTGTTCGGACGGCCGATCGGCCAGAACCAGGGCGTGCAATTCCCGATCGCTCGTGCCTATGCGCAGATGCGCGCCGCCGAGCTGCTTGTCCACGAGGGGCTGCGCAAATATGAGGCGGGCGAAAATTGCGGCGAAGAAGCCAATATGGCGAAAATGCTCGCCGCCGACGCCAGCTGGGCGGCGGGCGAGGCCTGCGTCCAGACCCATGGCGGCTTCGGCTTTGCCGTCGAATATGATGTCGAGCGCAAGTTCCGCGAGACAAGGCTCTATCAGGTCGCCCCGATCAGCACCAATATGATCCTGTCCTATGTCGCCGAACATGTATTGGGTCTGCCAAGGAGCTATTGATGAGCGAATGGGCAGAGTGGATCGGCAAGAGCGAGACGCGCAGCGATGTGATCACGCCGGGCCTGCTGGACCGCTTCTGCGCCACGCTTGACCAGCCGGTGACCGGCGAGATTCCGCAAGGACTGCACTGGTGCCTTTGTCTGCCCGATGCGCCGACGGCGGAGCTGGGCACCGACGGCCATCCCAAAAAGGGCGGCTTTCTGCCACCGATTCCGTTGCCCCGCCGGATGTGGGCATCGAGCAGCGTCTCTTTTGATGCGCCGCTGCGAATGGGCGACGAAATCACCCGCATTTCTACTATTGCCTCGATCGAGGAAAAATCCGGAAAGTCCGGCGATCTGGTGTTTGTCGCCATCGACCATGAGACGCACGCCGGGGATCGTATCGCCGTGCGCGAGCGGCAGAATATTGTCTATCGGGAACCCGCTTCCGCTCCTGCCAAACCAGTGGCCAGCGGCGCCACCGACCCGAGCAGGTGGGACTGGCAGCAGACCATCCTGCCGTCCGAGACATTGCTGTTCCGCTACTCGGCGCTGACCTTCAACAGCCACCGGATTCACTATGACCGGCCCTATGCAGTGGAGGAAGAAGGCTATGCCGGGCCGGTCGTCCAGGGGCCGCTGATGGCAACCATGTTGCTGGAGCTGGCGGCGGCAAAACTGGGGGCCAACAAGCTCTCGCGCTTTTCCTTCCGGGGCCAGTCCCCGGCCATTGTCAATCAGGCGATAAATCTGGTCGGCAGGCAGCAGGACGAAAATCTCATCCTCGCCGTGCTCGGCGATGATGGCAGGGAAATCATGACTGCACTGGGTGCGATCTAGGTGATGCGAGTCTCTCCGTTCATGCTGGATCTGTCGAAGCATGACGGCGCGCACTCGTCCTTCCACAGGCTCAGGACGAACGGGAGAGTGGCGTCCGACGGAAAATTACGACGTCCGCGCAAATAGAAAAGCCCGGAAGCTGCGATCACGCGGCCACCGGGCTTTCCCTGTTCAGAGGGACCTAGAAACGGTCGGCGTTCATCACCTTGGTCCAGGCCGCGGCGAAATCTTCAACGAACTTCTGGTCCGCGTCATCCGAGGCATAGACTTCCGAGACCGCCCGCAATTCCGAGTTTGATCCGAAGATCAGATCGACCGGGGTTGCGGTCCACACCAGCTTGCCGGTGTTGCGATCATGGCCCTCGTACAATCCCGGGTTCGTGTCCGACTTCTTCCACTGCGTCTTCATGTCGAGCAGGTTGACGAAAAAGTCATTGCTCAGCTGCCCCGGCTTGGCGGTGAACACGCCATTGGCTGATTTGCCCGCATTCGCGTTCAGGCTGCGCAGCCCGCCAACCAGTACCGTCATTTCCGGTACCGTCAGATTGAGCATGTCGGCCTTGTCAACCAGCGCCGCCGCTGGCGCCAGATCGGCACCGGAGGCGTAATAGTTGCGGAAGCCGTCCGCCTTGGGCTCGAGATAGGCGAAGGACGCCGCGTCGGTCTGCTCCTGCGTGGCATCGACACGGCCGGGGGTGAACGGCACGCTGACCCTGTGGCCCGCCTTCGACGCTGCCTGCTCGATCGCTGCGTTGCCGCCGAGCACGATCAGGTCGGCGAGCGAGACCTTCTTGCCGCTAGTGGCACTGTTGTTGAAATCCTTCTGGATCGCTTCCAGCTTGCCCAGCACCCTGGTCAGCTCCGCCTTGTCATTGACCGACCAGTCGCGCTGCGGTGCCAGCCGCAGCCGGGCGCCATTGGCCCCGCCACGCATATCCGAACTGCGGTAGGTCGAGGCAGAGGCCCAGGCCGTCCTTACCAGTTCCGGCGTGGTCAGGACCGATGCCAGAATTTTCGACTTGAGCTGAGACACGTCGGCGTCGCCGATCATCGCATAGTCGGCGGCGGGCAGCGGGTCCTGCCAGAGGAAGTTCTCGCTCGGCACATCCTTGCCGAGATAACGCCCGGACGGACCGAGATCGCGATGCGTCAGCTTGAACCATGCACGCGCGAAGGCGGCCGCGAATTCATCGGGATTTTTATGCCAGCGCTCGGCGATCGTGCGAAAACCGGGGTCTTCCTTGATCGCGATATCGGTGGTGAACATGATCGGCGCGTGTGTCTTGCCCGGGATATGCGCGTCGGGAACCAGACTGGCCGCGTTCGGGTCGGACGGAATCCACTGGGTCGCGCCAGCCGGGCTCTTGGTCTTGACCCATTCGAAACCGAACAGATTGTCGAGATATTGCGATGTGAAGGCGATGGGATTGGCCGACCAGGCACCTTCCAGGCCGCTGGTGATCGTATCCTCGGCATTGCCCTTCCCGCACTTGTTCGCCCAGCCCATGCCCTGGGCCTCGACGCCCGCAGCCGACGGTTCCGCGCCCATGCATTCCTCGGGCTTGTGCGCGCCATGCGCCTTGCCGAACGTATGCCCGCCAGCGATCAGGGCCAGCGTTTCCTCGTCGTTCATCGCCATATTGCCGAAGGCGCGGCGAATATCGGCTGCAGCCGATATCGGGTCATGATTGCCGTTCGGACCTTCCGGATTGACGTAGATCAGACCCATTTGCGTCGCGGCGAGCGGACCTTTCAGATTCCCCTTGCCGTCGCGCCGGTTGTCCGCCAGCATTTTTGCTTCCGGTCCCCAGAACACCAGATCCGGCTGCCAGGCATCGACACGGCCACCGGCAAAGCCAATGGTCTTGAAACCCATATCCTCAAGCGAGACATTGCCGGTCAGCACCATCAGGTCGCCCCAGGACAGCTTGCGACCATATTTCTGCTTGATCGGCCAGACCAGCCGGCGCGCCTTGTCGAGGCTGACATTGTCGGGCCAGCTGTTGAGTGGTTCGAACCGCTGTTCCCCGCCGTCGGAGCCCCCGCGCCCGTCACCGACGCGATAGGTGCCGGCGCTGTGCCAGGCCATGCGGATGAAGAAGGGCCCATAATGGCCATAATCGGCTGGCCACCAGTCCTGCGAAGTGGTCAGGACCTTGCGGATATCCTCCTTGACCGCATCAAGATCGAGCGTCGCAAATTCGGCGGCATAGTCGTAGTCGGCCCCATAGGGGTTGGACTGCGCCTCGTGCTGGCGCAGCGCTGCCAGATCAAGACTTTGCGGCCACCAGTCCTTGTTGGCCATGGCGCCGGGCGGGTCCTGCACAACTGTTTTTTGGGCATGCGCCGGACTCTCCATTGCCAACGGAGTCATAGACGCGGCAAGTAAGGCGAAAAGTGAAACCTGCGATTTGAACATTTTTCTCTCCTTGAGATTTATCGAAATATGATCTCATCTTAACTTCTCCCGAATAAATCCCGAAACCAGTAAACTTCCTGAGTGTTATTGAAGCGTTCGATTATCGATTCAGCGATTGGCTGGAAGATGGGAACAGCGTTTCAAGGATAGATTGGGTGGCCGCCAAAAAAGGGGCGCCGAGATACCGACGCCCCATTGCTGTGCTGCAGAGGACTGCAAAAAAAGAAGCCCGGCGGCCGGGTCGCAGAAACCGCCGGACTTCTCCTGTATACCCAAAGGGTTGGGTGCGGCACCGGATTCGTATCGAGTGAAATGCTTGATGTGATCGATACCGCAGGGCCTTGTTAACCCTTCAATGGCTTGCCCACTGTGATTTTCATCACGGTCGGTCGATAATTTTAGCAGATGGCACCGGCCGCTATCGGCGCTGCAGGACCGGTCCTGACCGATCCTGGAGGCAATCTGCGGGCGGCGATCCTCCGCGCGCCCTTGTCCAACCAAACGCCTTGTCCAACGAAAAACGGGAGCTTACCCGAAGATAAGCTCCCGCTGCGCCTCTGTTGGGGCTGCCTTTCTCTGGCGAGTCCGGCGGCCGCTTGTTCGGCGTCCGGCTTCCGGGAAAGTTGCGTTGATGGTTGGTGGTTTTCCGCGTGTCGGCTTGCGCCTGTCCGCTTCGGTTTCCAACCCGCATCTGGTCCGGTTGCCTGATGATCTTCGTCCGTCTGATCCGTTCGGGCTTGCGCCTTCCCTTCTCGGGCTTTCTCCGATCATCGATCCAGAGATCAATTTCCTTTTCTTGCGAAAAACAAACCGGTCGTCTCGATCATCTTCTGGGTTTCGGGCTGTCCTGCGGGTCATCGCTGACTGGTCGCTGGTTCGTCCGATTGCCTTCCGATAACTAATATATGACTCCAGTTGCCGAGTCGGTCCTAGTGGAAAAGCACAAGTTATCCACAGGCCATCCACTTAACGGTGGAAAACTGCTGCTGATATGGTGGATAAGATCAGAATTGCGGAAAAGATCGGGGTTTTTCTCCGGGGTGTCCGCTGGTCCGGCCCTTCGTTGTGGGAGGGGGTGTTGAAGAACCGGACCTTTGGACCAATCCCGGCGCCATATTTGGGAGGAGGATGCGGCAGCCGGGATTGTAATCGTTTGCCTTAGACCTGTACCGTCGACAGCAGAATGATGCTGCTAACGGAAAGGGCGGCGACAATATTGAACAGCGTTCTCATGGATTTTTCTCCTTGTTTCAACGCCAGTCAAACATCTCTTTTCCTGCGTAACTTACACGGGCCAGATGGTCGCAAAAGTTGCGGGTTTCAATTGAGAACGGAGCTTTATGTGTTGCGCGTTTTGCAACTGGAACTGTTATATCGTCAGAAGGATTTTGGGGTAAGGACAGTGTTGAATCCACCGATGAAGGAGGTGATAACTGCGAACGAGCGTCAGCCAAAACCACACCGGATCACCGCATCCTTTTGCCGTCGCTATTTATTTGCGTTCGGTAAATTCCAGCATGCCCCTGGATTGCTCACCGGAGATTTCCGTCAAGGTCAGCGAGAAAGGGTCGCCCTCGTCGGTCTTGCCGGACAGGCTGGTGCCGTCGCGGGATATTTCAAAATCCTTGCCGGACAATTGCTTCGCATACCAGTCGGCCAGCTTGTCGGCACTGGCGGGTGACTTGAAGCCGATTTTCACATTGCCGCCCTCGCCTTTTTCATCTTCGATATTGAAACCGGTGATCTGGCTGCCGGGGTAAAGGTCGACATTGTTCATGTCGAAATCGTCACTGTCGAGCGTGATCGACGGCAGATCCACGTCCATCGAGAAGCCGTCCGCCTTGATTGAGAATTTATTGTCTTCCTCGTCTCCGCCGATTCTGATTTTTTCGGCGTTGGGCTTGCTGTCATCGCTGATGTCGATGGAGATTTTGGAGCCGTCGGCGGATTCGTCCTCATTCTTGCTGCAGGCGGCCAAGGCCAGCGGCAGCGTGGCGAGCAGGATCAGATATTTGGCGGTCATGTGACAATCTCCAATCTGTATTGCTACATTAATACAGATTGGAGATCAGACCGTCAAGCGACAAAGGCGATCAGGGTTCGATCGATGCGTTCGGATTGGCGGCATTGACGATACCGCCATCGACCGGAATCGTGGTGCCGACAACATAGTCGCCAGCCGAACTGGCCAGGAACACGGCAGCCGAGGCCATGTCCTCGGGACGGCCAATGCGCTTGGCGGGTATACCCTTTTCCACCGCATCCTCGTGGTCGCGGGCAGCCTTGTTCATCGACGAGGCAAAGGCACCGGGGGCGATGCCGGTCATGATGATATCTTCCTGGACCAGCTTGGAAGCCATCTTGCGGGTCAGGTGGATCACCGCGGCCTTCGACGCCTGATAGCTGTAGGTTTCCCAGGGGTTGACTTTCATGCCGTCGATCGAGGCGATGTTGATGACCTTGGCCGGCCGTTCGTAGCTGGCAGCCGCCTTCAGTTGCGGGTGCAGCGCCTGGGTCAGGAAGAACAGGCCCTTGACATTGGTGTCCATCACCTTGTCCCAGCCTGTTTCGGGGAAGGAAAGATATTCCTCGCCCCAGGCGACACCGGCGTTGTTGACCAGGATGTCAAGCTTCTCCTCGCGCGAGGCTATTTCGGCTGCCAGCGCCTTGCAGCCTTCATAGGTCGAGATATCGCCCTGGATATAAATGCATTTGTCGCCGAATTCAGCGGCAGCGGCTTCGCCCTGATCCGCCTTGCGACCTGAGATATAGACTTTCGCTCCCTGGTCCAGAAAGCCCTCGGTGATCATTGCGCCGATACCGCGCTGGCCGCCGGTTACCAAGGCAACGCGACCCTCGAGCGAGAAAAGCTTGTTAAAATCCATCAATAATTCCTTTAATAGCCGTGCATTTCGGCGACGAGATTGGTGTGATAGTTCACATCACCCATGAATTCCTGCAGCGCGCGGTCACGCTTCATATAGAGGCCGATATCATATTCGTCGGTCATGCCGACGCCGCCGTGCATTTGCACGCCTTCCTTGACCGAGAGTGCGGTCGCCTTGCCCGCCTTGGCCTTGGCGACGGAGACCATCAGTTCGGCCTTGGAAGAACCTTCGTCGAGCAGCTGCTGCGCCTTGAGCACGGTGGCCCGGGCGATTTCCATCTCGCTGTAGAGATGCGCGATGCGGTGCTGCAGCGCTTGGAAGGAGCCGATCAGCGCGCCGAACTGCTTGCGGCCCTTGATATAGTCAACGGTGATATCCATCGCGCCGGCTCCCACGCCGAGCGTTTCGGCAGCGGCGCCGGAGCGGCCGGCATTGAGCAGGCTCCGGAGCACCACATCGCCCTCGTCGACCTCGCCGATCACCGCGTCGGCATCGACCAGCACGCCGTCAAATTCAAGATGCGCGGCCATCGCGCTGTCGACCAGCCGAACGCTGTTCTTCGACAGGCCCTGGGCGTTCGCATCGACGGCGAAGAGGGTCAGGCCCTTGTCATCGCCGGCGCTGCCGCTGGTCCGGGCCGCAACGATCAGCGTGTCCGCCGAACCGCCCTGCACCACGAACTGCTTCTTGCCATCAAGCTTGAAACCATTGCCTTCGCGGGTCGCGGCCATGGCGATCTGGTCCGGACGGTGCTTCGGTCCTTCATCGACCGCCAGCGCCAGCACCGTGTCGCCGGAGAGAATGCCAGGAAAATATTTGTCGCGCAGCGCCTTGCCGCCAGCGTTGAGCGCCTCCACGCCGGCAACCGAGGTGGTCAGGAAAGGCGACGGCGACAGATTGCGGCCGATCTGCTCGAGCACGACTCCGGCCTCCACATGACCCATGCCAAGACCGCCCTCGTCCTCGCCGATCAGGATGCCGGTGAAGCCCATTTCCGCAAACTGTTTCCACAGCGCGTGCGAGAAACCGTCCTTGCAATTTTTGTCGCGAAATTCGCGCAGATGCGAAACCGGGGCCTCGCCCTTCATGAATTCGGCGGCGCTGTCGTGCAGCATTTGTTGGTCTTCGTTCAGATAAAGCGGCATATCTTGGTCCTTAAATCAATCGGTGCATCGCGCGCGCAGCACCATTCGCTATATTGGGCTCGAGTGGTGGTCCGGTCAGGCGCCCGGCAGATGCAGGATCTGCTTGGACACGACGTTTAGCATCACCTCGCTGGTGCCGCCCTCGATGCTGTTCGCCTTGGTGCGCAGCCAGCTGCGCGCGGTCAGGCCGCCATTGCTGGCCTCGCTTTCCCATTCCAGCACTTCGCTGCCGCCAGCCGCCATGATCAGCTCGTGGCGGCGCTTGTTGATCTCGGTGCCGGCATATTTCATCATGTTCGGCTGCGCCGGGTGGCAGAGACCGGCCTTGAACGTGTCTCCGAATCGTTCCGCCATGGCGCGGAAGGCGAGCACGTCGATGTCCATCTCGGCCATTTGCGCGCGCAGCATCGGATCATCGAGACGGCCCATTTCGTCGCGGCCATATTGGTCGGCGAATTTCGCGCCGAGCGAGGTCGAGCCTTCGGAGCCGCCGCCGGAAATCATGCTGCGTTCGTGGCCGAGCAGATATTTCGCCACGTCCCAGCCCTTGTTGACTTCATAGACAACAGAGGAAACACCCTCGCCATATTCCTTGGGCACTTTCACATCGTCGAAGAAGGTCTCGCAGAAGGCGGACTGGCCGGAGATCAGCACGATCGGCTTGGTCGTGACGCCCTCGCTGGCCATGTCGAACAGCATGAAGGTGATGCCCTTGTGCTTTTCATTCTTGTCGGTGCGGGTCAGGCAGAATATCCAGTCCGCCTTGTCGGCATAACTGGTCCAGATTTTCTGGCCGTTGACGACGAAATGGTCGCCCTGATCGACGGCGCTGGTTTGCAGCGAGGCGAGATCGGAGCCCGATCCGGGCTCGGAATAGCCCTGGCACCAGCGGATTTCACCGCGCGCGATCGGCGGCAGGAAATGCTTCTTCTGCGCTTCGGTGCCGAAATGCAGCAGCGCGGGGCCGAGCATCCAGATGCCGAAGCTAGACAAAGGCGAGCGGCACTTGAGCCGGGCCATTTCCTGGCCTAGAATTTTGGTTTCCGCCCGCGACAGTCCGCCGCCGCCATATTCTTTTGGCCAGTCGGGCACGGTCCAGCCCTTGGCCGCCATGACATCCAGCCATTCCTTCTGGCCGGGCTTGAAGGTCGGGTTGCGTCCGCCCCAGACGGCGTCGCTTTCATCAACCATTGGCTGCCGCATCTCCGGCGGGCAATTGGCTTCCAGCCAGGCCGCGGTTTCCGCGCGGAAGGTTTCCAGGTCAGACATCATGGCGTTCCTTTAATTGATCGGTTAACTGCTGCTTATCATAGCATAAGGCACGGGTTCAATCATTCCTGCAAGCGAAACGGGATAAAAATTCTCTGCCCTTTTTGGAGGTTACGGATTCCGTAGCGTCTGTCGATCGCGCGGCTGGAATCATTTGACGGCTAAAAGCGCAGCGGCCTATGCAGCAAAGAAAACGACCGGCTTGGGGAGCAAGAATGGATGCAATTTAACGGCAAAAATGCTGGACTAACCGGCGCTCAACATGGCCTGTTCGGAACCGCGCCAGCCACACCCGGTGCAATGGTCTCTCGGACTAGCCGATGACAATCTCGACCGATCGGGTTCCGCTGCATATCAAGCTGTTTCATGGCATCGGCTCGATCGCTTATGGCGTGAAGGACAACGGCTTTTCGACCTTTCTGCTGCTCTTCTACAATCAGGTCATCGGCCTCGATGCCAGACTGGTGTCGCTGGCGCTGATGCTGGCTTTGTTCGTCGATGCCTTTGCCGACCCGATCATCGGGCATCTCAGCGACCGGACCTATACAAAATGGGGCAAGCGCCTGCCCTGGCTCTATATCGCGCCGATCCCGCTGGGCCTTGCCTGGATCCTGCTGTGGGCGGCCCCGGCGAGTCTGGGCGGCTGGATCTTCGCCTATCTGCTGGTGATCGCGATCATGGTGCGGGTGCTGGTGTCCTGCTGCGAGGTGCCCTCTGCCTCGCTGATCCCGGAATTGACCCGCGATTATGACGAGCGCACCGTGATCATGCGCTATCGCTATCTGTTCGGCTGGGCCGGCGGGCTGGCGATGCTGTTTCTCGGTTATATCGTATTTCTGGTCGCCGATGCCGATCATGCGGTCGGGCTGCTGAACGAAAATGGCTACTGGAACTACGGACTGGTCGGCGGCGCGGTGATCGCAATCGCAACGCTGGTGTCGGCGCGCGGACAGCACAAGCGCGTGGCGCACTGGCCGGACAAGCGACCAAAGAAGACCAGCGTCAGGGAGAGTTTCGCGGAAATTCGGGAAGCGCTGTCCCACAGGGCGGCAGTGATCCTGTTCGCAGCCGGTGCCATTGCCTATATCAACCAGGGTGTTACCTTCACCATCTCCAACTATCTCTATCTCTATGTATGGGAATTTTCCCAGACCGCCTTTTTCTATTATCCAATCCTGCTGTTCGCCAGCGTCGTCGGCTCCTTCTTTCTGGTGTCACCGCTGACCAAGACCTTTGGCAAGCGACCGGTGGCGATTGTCGGTGGCCTGGTCGGGATGATTTTCTGGGTCATACCGTTCGCCCTCAATCTCTCCGGAGCCTGGCCCGCAGTCGGCGGAACAGCATCGACCACATTGGTCTTCGGCTTTACATTTCTGGCCACCACCGGCAGCGTGGTGACAATGATCACCGCGCAGTCGATGGTCACGGATATTGTCGAGGCCTCCGAACTCGAGACCGGCAGGCGCACGGAAGGGGTTTTCTCGGCGGGCTGGTTTTTCGTGCAGAAATGCGGAACCGGTTTGGGAATATTTGCGGCCGGCCTGATCGTGAGCCTGTCGGGACTGCCGGACAAGGCGCAGCCCGGCGAAGTCGCGCTGTCGGTTATCGAGAATCTGATGCTTTTCTATGCAGTGATGATCTTCATTCTGGCGGTCAGCGGCGCCTGGATTTTCTCTCGCTTTCCTATCAACCGGGCGGATCATGATGCGCGTGTGGCTGCTCTCGCAGCGGCAAAGGCAGCCGTCCACACAACTGATAGGTGATAAATCGGGCGGCATGCAGTTTGGCGGTGGAAAAGCGGCTGGGCCTCTGTTAAGTTAATTGCATAGTTAAAAACGAAAAGGACTGGGAATGGATTTCGATCTTACCGAAAAGCAGGAATATTGGCGCAACCGGGTACGCGAGCATATCGAGAATCATCTGCGCCCCCGCGTCGCGGATTTCCACAAGGAGGAATCCACCGGCGAGCGCTGGAAGGTTCTCCAGGTGGTCGAGGAAGAAAAGAAAAAGGCCAAGGAAGCAGGTATCTGGAACCTGTTCATGCCGCCGTCCAACCCCAACCTGCCGCATATCGATGATACGTTCGAATTTGAAGGCCCTGGCCTCACCAATCTGGAATATGCGCTGTGCGCCGAGGAAATGGGCCGCGTCGGCTTTTCCTCCGAAGTGTTCAACTGCTCCGCGCCGGATACCGGCAATATGGAAGTCTTCCATCGCTACGGCACGCTGGAACAGAAAGAGCAATATCTGCGCCCGCTGATGAACGGCGAAATCCGTTCCGCCTTCCTGATGACCGAACCGGCGGTTGCCTCGTCTGACGCGACCAATATCGAAACCGCGATCGTCCGCGATGGTGACGAATATGTCATCAACGGCCGCAAATGGTGGTCGTCCGGTCTCGGCGACCCGCGCTGCAAGATCGCCATCGTGATGGGCAAGACCAGCTTCGAGGGCAGCCGCTATACGCAGCAGTCGCAGATCCTGATGCCGACCGATGCGCCCGGCGTGAATGTCATCCGGCACCTGCCGGTATTCGGCTATGACGACGCACCCCACGGCCATATGGAAGTCGAAATGAAGGACGTGCGCGTCCCGGCTTCGAACATCATCCTTGGCGAAGGGCGCGGTTTTGAAATCGCTCAGGGTCGCCTCGGACCCGGCCGCATCCATCACTGCATGCGCACCATCGGTGTCGCCGAAGAAGCGCTGGAGAAAATGGTCAAGCGGCTGCAGTCGCGGATCGCGTTCGGCAAGCGCATCTCCGAGCACAGTGTCTGGGACGAACGCGTTGCCCGCGCCCGGATCGACATCGACATGAGCCGCCTGCTCTGCCTGAAGGCAGCCGACATGATGGACAAGGTCGGCAACAAATATGCCAAGGCCGAAATCGCCATGATCAAGGTCCAGGCTCCGACGATGGCGCTGAAGATCATCGACGACGCAATCCAGGCGCATGGCGGCGGCGGTGTCAGCAACGACTTCGGTCTTGCCAATGCCTATGCCCATCAGCGGACGCTGCGGCTCGCCGACGGCCCGGACGAGGTCCACAACCGCACGATCGCCAAGATGGAATATGGCAAATATGCCGAGACCGCCGATGGCAGCAAGATGAACGAAGATTTCTCGTCAGGAGATCTCGCCGTTACCCGCTAGGAGCAGAACATGAAGGCAGCAGTATTGGTCGAAACGGGCAAGCCGCTCGTTATCGAGGATGTCGTCATCTCCAAGCCGGGACCGCATGAAGTGCTGATCCGGACGGCGGCATGCGGGCTTTGCCATTCGGATCTGCATTTTATCGATGGTGCCTATCCGCATCCCCTGCCCGCCATTCCGGGGCACGAGGCGGCGGGCATCGTCGAGGCGATCGGCAGCGAAGTCCGCACGGTTGCGGTCGGCGATGCCGTGGTTTCCTGCCTGTCGGCCTATTGCGGACATTGCGAATTTTGCGTGTCCGGGCGAATGTCGCTGTGCCTGGGTGCAGATACGCGGCGCGGCGCTGACGAAGCGCCGCGCATCACCCGGCCCGACGGGACAACCGTGGGCCAAATGCTCAACCTCTCGGCCTTCGCCGAGCAGATGCTGATCCACGAACATGCTTGTGTGCGGATCGACCCGGAGATGCCGCTCGACCGCGCCGCCGTAATCGGCTGTGCGGTGACCACCGGTGCCGGGACGATCTTCAACGCGTGCAAGCTGACGCCCGGCGAGACGGTTGCCGTGGTCGGATGTGGCGGAGTCGGCCTGGCGACGATCAATGCCGCGAAAATCGCCGGTGCCGGCCGGATCATTGCCGCCGACCCGATCAAGGAAAAGCGAGACCTCGCGATCAAGCTGGGCGCGACCGATGTGATCGACGCCTCGGCGGACGATGCGCCGGAGCAAATCATCGAACTGACCAAGGGCGGAGTCGATCATGCGGTGGAAGCCGTCGGCCGGCCGGCCTCGGGTGATCTGGCGGTCGGCTCGCTGAAACGCGGCGGCACCGCGACCATTCTTGGCATGATGCCGCTCGATCACAAGGTCGGCCTGAGCGCGATGGACCTGCTTTCCGGCAAGAAATTGCAGGGCGTGCTGATGGGGTCCAACCGGTTCCCGGTCGATATCCCGCGTCTGGTCGACTTTTATCTGCGCGGATTGCTCGATTTGGATAGCATTGTCGCCGAGACGATTCCGCTAGAGCAGATCAACGGCGGTTTTGAAAAAATGAAAAAAGGCGATGCGGCCCGGTCCGTGATTGTCTTTAACTAGAGGAAGAGGGACTTCCATGAATCCACAGGACGATATGACCGGCACAATGGCTGTGCCGGAAAAGGATAAGCTCGACGAGGCGGCGCTTCAGAAATGGATGGAAGCCCATGTCGAGGGCTTTGCCGGTCCGCTGACGCTGAGCAAGTTCAAGGGGGGCCAGTCCAATCCCACCTACAAGATCGACACGCCGACAGCCGCTTATGTGCTGCGCAAGAAGCCATTCGGAAAATTGCTGCCTTCGGCCCATGCCGTCGACCGCGAGTTCCGGGTGATCAACGGCCTCTATCCGACCGGTTTTCCGGTCGCCAAGCCTTATGGGCTGTGCGAGGATGACAGCGTCATCGGCACGATGTTCTACGTCATGGGCATGGCCGATGGCCGTACCCTCTGGGACGGCACCCTGCCCGACAGCAATCCGGAGGAACGCCGCGCGATCTATTTCGAAATGATCGATACGCTGGCGCTGCTGCACAGCTACGACCCGAACGAACTGGGACTGGAGAAGCATGGCAAGCCCGGCAATTATTGCGAGCGCCAGATTTCCCGCTGGACCCAGCAATATCGGCTGTCGGAACTGCAGGAAATTCCGGAGATGGACAAGTTGATCGAATGGCTGACCAGGACCATCCCCGAGCAGAAGAGCTTTGGCATCGTCCATGGCGACTATCGGCTGGACAATATGATTTTCGCGCATGACGAGCCCAGGGTGATCGCAGTGCTCGACTGGGAGCTGTCGACGCTGGGCGATCCGATTGCCGATTTCGCTTATTGGCTGATGGCCTATGAAATGGAACCGGAGGGCCGCAGCGGCCTGAAGGGTGTCGATCTGGCTGCGCTGGGCATCCCGTCGCGCGAGGAAGCAATCGCCCGCTATTGCGAAAAATCCGGCATGGCAGAGCTGCCGCCGATGGACTGGTATCTGGCCTATAATTTGTTCCGCATTGCTGCTATTCTGCAGGGCATTCAGAAGCGGGTCGCCGACGGCACCGCCAACAGCGCTGCGGCGGCCGAAATGTCGGACCGGGTAACACCGCTGGCACAAGCCGGTTGGGAAGCCGCAAAACGCGCAGGAGCGTAATATGGACCTCAAGGACAAAGTCGCAATCATCACTGGTGCCGGAAGCGGGATCGGCCGAGCGGCGGCGCTGCTGTTCGCAGAACATGGCGCCAAGGTTATCGCCAGCGATGTCACCGACGCGGTCGAGGACACCGCGAAAGGGTCCGAGGGCAATATTATCGCGATCAAGGCCGATGCCGGATCGGAAGGCGATGTCGAGATGCTGGTCGATGCGGCGGAGCAGCGCTTTGGCGATCTGCATGTCTTCTTTGCCAATGCCGGGATCGGCGGCGGTTTTGAGGGCATATTCGACAGTAGCGTCGCCGAATGGCAGGAAGTGCTGCGGGTCAATCTGATCGGACCGTTCCTCGCCTGCAAATATGCCGGCAAGGTGATTGCCGAGAGCAAACATGGTGGATCGATCATCTGTACCGCCAGCGTCGCCGGCATCAGGTCCGGCGCCGGCGGGCCGGCCTATTCGGCATCCAAGGCGGGAGTGATCAATCTGGTGAAAGTCGCGTCGCAGCAGTTCGCGACGTCCAATGTCCGCTGCAACGCCATCTGCCCCGGCATCACCGAAACCGGCATGACCCAGTTCATCTACGACAAGGCCCGCGAAAAGGGCAAGGAAGACCGGCTCGGCTATCTCAACCCGCTGCGCCGCGGTGCTTCGCCTATGGAAATGGCGGAAGTGGCGCTGTTTCTGGCCTCCGACCGCTCATCCTATGTCAACGGCCAGGCCATTGCCGTCGACGGCGGCCTGAGCGCATCGCACCCGGTCACCCGTCAGGAATTCGGCCGCACCGCTGTCTAGGACCAGGCGCTAGTTCGCGAAGGCGAGCTCGCCATCCTCCAGTTGCACGAAATCGACGCGGCCATTGCTGGCGCCGCACAGAAAGCTGCGCTGTGCACTGTTCTCCAGTTCGCCTTCCACACGCCAACCGGAACCGTCGCGGACAACGGATTCGATCGTCGCGACGCGGGCATCGCGCCCGGCCTGTCGCTCCGCGGCATCGGAACAGGCATTGATGGCCAGTTCCATGTCCCCGCTTCCCCGGTCATATCGGCTATCCTCCCGCGGATCGGAACGCCGGCCCTCATAGCGCGGATTTTCGCTGCGATAATCCCGGTCATCATAGCGCCGGTCGCGGTCCTTTTTTGACGCCGCGCTGGCGATGGCGGCAATGCCGCCGATGACCAGAATGCCGGCCAGAAGGTCGCCGCCATCGATGCCATCGCGATGTCGGCGGTGACCACGATAGCCGCCATATCCTCCGTATCCGCGATAGTCCCGATAGCCGCGATAATCCCGCCAGCCATTGGCCTTGTCCGTCTCCGCGGACCAGCCCAGCGCCGCCGGATCGATCGGGGTAGTGATGGCAGAGCCGCTGCGCATCGGCGCGGCGATGGCTGGCGAAAATCCGGTCAAAACCAGCGCGGCGGATGCAGCAATTGCGGAAAATCTGGTCATCTTGGTCATGTCAAATACCCCTATCGAGCGCAGCCATCCTGTAACCGGAGCTGCAATGAGACAGAATATAATTGGCCCAGCCTGTCACCAGGCTGAACCTTTTCGGTATCGGCGAACACCGTTCATCGATTAGCGGCGGCTGTAGCGCAGGCCGCTGTAACGCACGTCGCTAACCCGGTTGCCTTCGATATAGCAGGTAAAGTTGCCCTTGTCGGAATAACCGGACCGCTGATAGCGGCCGCGGCCCTGATCCACCAGAATCCGGCCCTTGACCCGATAGCCGTAGCGTGTCCGGTCGATGTCGCGAATGTCGGTGACATTGGCCCGGCCATAGTTGGTCGCTCCGCGTTCAGCGGCGCGCACACAACGGTTCACGGCCTGGCGCTGGCCAATCTGGCGATAGCGGTTGCCAAAGCGGCTGTCCGCATAACGGTCATTGCCATAGCGGTCGCCGCGATAATCATCGTCCCGATATCTGCGGTCCTTGTTGCCGGAGCTGGCGATGGCGGCAATCGCGCCGATGATCGCTACGCCGGCAATCACTTCGCCGGCACTCGGTCCGCCCCGGTGCCCGTCGCGGGCCATTGCGGGGGTTGCAGAAACGGCCATTGCAGCGGCAGCAGCGGTTCCGACCAGAGCCTTGTTCAACTTGTTCATGTCCACTTTCCTTTCACACTGCCCGAAACCTTTTCCCGAGCTTGTGAAGCCCTTTTAACGGATTCGGTTTGAGTGAGGGCTGAACTGGGTCGACAGGCATTGTTCAGGTTAATAGCTATTTTTATGAACAATATGTCAGTCAACCGGGCATAGGATGGTTGATCCAGTTGTAGCGGGACAAAAGCTTCTGGAGTCAAGGACAAGAGGTTTTAGAGCACTGGAAATCGTCATCTCCGTCCTGGTTCCGAAAGATTTGCGCAGTGTTAACAGTGAAAATCTGACATTTGGCACCCGCACGGCTTGCGACTGCTTCCACGCCAACAGTTTCCATGCCATACTTGCCATTGCGCCGCCTCAGGTACGTTGGGCTTTGGCTTTGTCGATCACATCATCCACACGGCCGATCAACTTCTCCAGATCGTCCACGTCCGGCATTTCACCTGCGAATACATCCGAGTTGGAGTGGCCTTCCAAGAGCCGGGAAGTGTCATCCTGCAAGGCGACAATCTCGTCTGCTAAGTCGTTTGACCAATTGATTTTAGTCAATGCGCCCAACCTGACCTGCTCATCCCATCGACGCACAGTGTCTTTGAAGAGGTAAAGAATGACCACTTCTTCAATCGTACGACGGAGCGCCCCTGCGCCACTCCGAACAAAATCAACCCGGTCGCCGCCACTGGCCTGCTTGGCCTGTTGCAGAAACTCCGTCGCCTTAGTGGTCTTGCGATAGGCCCTACTATTGGCCGGCGTGTCTTCAATTTTCACACATCCAGGGACGCCTTCCAAGCACTGTACCCAGTGCCCCGTGACCTCGCAGCCCGCGGCCTCGGCTTTGTCAGAGAGCAACGTGAGGAATACGAGGTCATGCGTGAAGACGATCACTTGTCTCACGGATGCTTCCTCAGCGAGTCGTTCAGCAATCGCCCGCTTGCGCTGATGGTCGAGCGATGTGACCGGGTCATCGAGAACTATGGCGGCACTGGTAGGATTAATATTCACCTCAGTGAGAAAGTCCGCCAGCGATAGCGCCCGCTGCTCTCCCTCACTGAAAATATCATCAGGCTTGTGGCCACCTTTGGCTTTGAGGCCGCGAAGCGTCTTCCCGGCGCTCCCCCTTGCCTTGAACTCAAATGGCAGTGAGCAATCGAGCTTGGCGCACTCGGCCTTAAGGCGGTCCTTGTAGTTGCCTTCGATCAATTTCTCGAAAACGGCCTTCTGGCGATCTGTGACGAAACGGGTGCTTGGACGGGAGCCACCCGCCTTCTCGGTCCAGGCTAGATCTTCGACGAATGCTGCCACGTCGTCTATGTTCTTGCTGAGCACCTGACGCTGGCGAAGGGTGATATGCTCGGCTTTCAGCTTGGTGAGAAGCTCATCAAATTTGCCGTCGCGGAGCGCCGCATCCTGCGCCTCAATATCCTCCAATGCTTTCGCAAGAGCTTTTTCTGGAATTGCAAGATCACCGTTAGGCACGGCGTCCGCTGCACCTTTTTCAAGAGCAACAACGACCGCGTTGCGTCGGGCGTCGAATGTGGCAGACGCCGCGTCAATTTCGCCGACCAGCGCCGGATTTATCTTAGAAAGATCGGCGCGAATGCGGCTCTCTGAAGGCAGAAATGTACACTCCAATGTCCTGAGTTGGTTCAGGTAGCGATTGAGATCCTCGTCAACGACGACGGCTGCCTTTCGAGCGTCATGGCCCAGGTACCCCCACATGCGGCTAATCAGCGAAGCGGACGGGACATCGAGAGGGCGATGGCAGAGTAAACAAGGGTCGCCTTCCTCCGGATAGGTTTCTGCCTCGGCTTGCCCGAGTTTTTGGCTCGCGAGCACGAAGTTGTCCCAATCGGTAGAGCCCGTCTGGCTCAACTGGGGATGGGAAACCGTCTCGCCTCCTGCTTTCACGGCTTCCAGCAGCGCAGCCTTATGGCCGTTGAGCAGTCCGCGTGCTTTCTCGCACGCGGTGTTGCCGAGCGCAGAAGCCAATCCCCCTACCTTCTTCTGAAGGGCCTCGATATCGGTTTTTGCTGCCCCAAGGGCTTTGAGCGTTTCAACGGGAGATTTGGCGAGAAACTCCTGTTCCTGCCGCGCCACCTCATCCAATCGTTCTTTTTCGGCATCGCCAAAGGTTGCGAGCGCCCGAAGCTCAGCAATGTCTGCTTTCGCGTTAAGCGCAGCAATTTTATCAGCAACAGGCCCAGGGTCGGCAAATAGCTGGTCGAACTTATTCGGCCGCGTCTTTGCATGAATGTCAGCTTCAAGCCGTTGAGTGATGAGGCCGATGGCACGGATGGCTTCGTCGAATACGTTGAAGCCTGCGGGCTGAAAGCCCAGCTCGTTCTCTTCAGCTAAGTGAATGCGGGCGACGGAGGAATCGAAAACGCTGACACGTCTGAGATCATCATGCTCCTCACCATCGGTGAAGGCGATATCCTCGTCAAAGCCGTTACCGCGATCAACTACGAATTGGGCGGTTGCTGGCGCATCTCCCGCATTATCGTCGTAGATGTTGCGAATAACCTGAGGGCGGGAGCGACTGAAACAAGCACATGAGAGTATGCGTGCGAAGCCGCTCTTTCCGGCGCCGTTGTGTCCATAGATGATGGTTAATTGGGGACCGAAAGTGACGTGTGACACCTCGGGGATAGCATTTACGTTCTTCAGTGACTTTATGGCTTGCAGCGCAAGGGGCGTTCCTTCCGCAACGGCGCGGCCGGTGACCGAGTCTGGTACATCTGGCAGCTCTTCATTACCATTATCAAGCCTCCTGTCCCGCAGAAACAATCGATAGGCTTCGTCAATGCGGGCGTCTGTGAGCGTGCCATCTCGCACTGCATGGGAGATTATGTAGCGCTTCCAGTCTGCAATGGACTTACCCCAAGCGTTCAATTCGGCCCAGATGGTGGTTTGCGGACGCTCTGCACCAGCCGCTTCCGGTGCCGCGAAATCGTCACCTCTGATTTCAGGCTCATCCATGGTGTAAATCCCCCCAAAGATTTTAGTCAGCGGCAAGCTGACACAATTCATTCACAAAAAGCATATCATCAAAGTGCGGTATTGGGGAAAGTAATATGCAGGAGACTGCCTAAGCTGGGGCCGCGAGTTGCGGACTATCCGCTTCGCCGCAATCTTGGTCCACAAGCTGCCGGTCAGCTCACGGCCCAAAACCTGGTGTTGCAATCAGTTACCAAATGTCAGATTTTGACCACTAGTTTGATATTATCAATTCCTTCGCTGGTGTCACCTTCCCACTGACCCGATAGTTCAGATCAACTTCCTCGATATCGAAGTCACTAAATAACTCGCGGATCTCCGGCACGGCATTTATCGATAAAATAAAGCGACCCTGGATGGTTGCTAAGAGATCTCTCAGAACCTTAAAATCGGCCTCTGAGAATATGTTTTTGCCATAATCATCGGTGCATCCCCAGTAGGGCGGATCGAGATAGAACAACGAGCCCGGCCGACTGTCGTATTTGGTGATCAACTCGGCATAGCCCATGCATTCGATTATTACCGATGCTAGGCGCTCGTGGACATCCTGCAGCATCGGCTCCAGCTTGGTCAGATTGAAGCGCGCGCCGCGGTTGAAATCGATACCCATATTACGGGCCATGCCACCAAAACCCATCCGCTGAAGATACAGGAATCGCGCTGCGCGCTCCAGATCGGTAAGTGTGTCCGGATTGCTAGCCTTCAAGCGTTCGAATTCTGCTCGGCCTGCCAGCTGATATTTTAGCGTTTCAATAAACTGCGGAAGGTGCCGCTGCAGGATGCGGAAAAGCGTGGTGATGTCTTTCGAGATGTCGTTGATTACTTCCATCTTGGGCCGCAGATCGCGTTTGAAGAACGGCCCTCCCATGCCGACGAACACCTCTACATAGCGGCTATGCTCGATGGCGTTGAACCGTTCTACCAGCCTCCCGGCCAATACTCGCTTGCCTCCAAGATACGGTGCCACCGGTTTTGCCGGATGGACCGGAGTCATATTTCTCAATGTCTTTTTCATCTTTGCATCCCATAATCTTCCCCGCCGGGCGTCCGGTGAGGGAATTGACGGTGGCTGCAGCCACCCGAGATGCAGGGTCTGATCCTGCGGTGACGGGCGTTGGCGCGCCCGTTGCCTCCCTTCCTCTCAGGAGGCGGCGTAAAACTGGATGCCGGAGAGACTGGTGAAGAACATGTTCGATGCCGCCACCTCCACATCACCATCGGCATGGATATTCCACCGGCTCAACCCGCCAGCCGAATAGCCGCAAAAAATGAGATCCTTGTCCGGCCGGAAACCGGATGGCAGTGTGAAGATCACGCCGTCATTCGACGCCGTGAGGTTCTGCATGGCGCCTTCGATCGTCACCAGGCCGGATTGGTCGATACGATATCGCGGATTTTGCCAATCCCCGCCGAGACCCTCCCAGTCGAGGTTCAATGACGGGACTTGCCACGCGCCGGGTGCATCCGCCACCCAGTCTGAGCCGTCGAAAATATAGAATGTGCCATCGGCCTGGTTAAATGCCCGCCAGCCTTGCTGCGGGGTGACAAATATCCACCCGTCATAATAGCCGGCGAGCATGGTCTCCTGCCCCTCCCACGCGCCCGTCGCGGTGTCGCCGCCGATAATGTAAAGGGCGCCGTTCGCAGGCGATCCGGGCGGCGTGAAGTCGATGGCGATCACGCTGGTCTGCGTCGTGATATCGAGAAGGTTCAGCGCATCATTATGCGTGATTTCCTTCTGCGCCTGTGACTGCGCGATATAGGGCAAATTCAACCTTGGACTGTTCATAATATGACCTCCTTCGGCAGTCCGCGGCCGACGCGGCTGCTCATCTGATAGATTCGCATGGTGATTGTCGGCTGGGCAGAGCCGAAGTCGACCGCCTGCTCCTCTGCCGTATAGGTGGCGGACGGGGCAGACACGGCAATCGTCCGTACCACCGTCGCGCCGCTCATGATGTCGATCTGATAAGCCTCTTCGGTCTCGCCCAGAGGCACGTCGATATGATCAAGCCACTGCGCATCGAGGCGCGAGCGGCGTATCCACGATATCGACAGATCGCCCCCGCCATCGCGGCTACCCTTCACATGGACCACCGAATAGGGCTGGAGAGCGCGCGCCGTGTAGGTGAACGCCTGCGTCGGTGCGTCGGCAAGCAATGTGCCGACCGAAACGGCACGATATTGCCGGGTCGCGCCCAGCTCGCCGATCGGAAGCTCCTGCCGGACAACACCCGCCAGACCGGAGAGTAAAACGAAACGCTCACCGGGAGCATGCCCGGCGATCTTGTCCTCGGTGCCCTTGCGGCCGCGTAGCAGGCCGGACAGCTCATAGGTTCCGGGTGCCACCAGCGTCGCGGTCTGGAATTGCACAATTTCGGCGCCGATCAGACAGCCATTTGCCCCATTGAGCAGCTGCAGCTCGGACACGCTTTCCAGCGTATCGGCCGAGCTCAGCAGCTCGACAGTGATCGTGTTGGCTCGATCCCAATATTCGGCCGACGCCGCGCCCAGCGCCTCTGCGATTGTCCCGATGACGGCTCCATCCGTCAGGTCGGCGAGCGAATCGTAGTTTGTGCCTCCGTCGAGTGAACGGTACAGCACGGCCCCGCGCCAGCCTTGCGATGCGCCATTGGCAACCACATAGATGCCGGAGCTATCGTCCCCGTCGCGCAATATTGGCAGATCCATCAAATGCGCTACAGTCACACCCGGCAGATGCACCTCCTGCGAAGGAACCGGTGCAGAAGCGGCTGTAGCGACCTTCGAAAGCACCGCTGCGCCGTCTGTTTCGCACTCCAGATAGATCGACCGCGGAAACCGGGATTCCTTCCGGACCACGCGCAGCACGCGATCCTTGCCATCGGCAAGCTCGGTAACGATTTTGGTGCCCGGCTCGACATGCAGATAATCGATCGGCAGCGACGTGATTACATCGTTGCGCCTTAGCCGGGCCATGGACACCATCTGCTCGGCGATGGCCTTGCCCTCGCTCGCTTCCAGCACGATTGGCAGATCAACCGAGAGATCGGAGTTCGAATTAACCGTCGATCGGCGCGACCGCTGACTGTTGACCTGATAGTCGCGCGCCGGGTCCATGTGCTGGACCGTCACCTGCCTGGGCAATTCCACATCCGAAATGCGCTTCGTCTGATAGGGAGCCGGTCGATCGGTGCCAAAGCTGTGCGCGCCGAGATCAGAGGTTGGAACGCGGGCAACCGGTGTCGCATCGACCGGGAAAAATTGCAGCTCGCCCTCAATCTCTGACATATCGAAGAAAAAGGCGCTGCGCAGCGGCTCCAGCAGGCCCCGTATCGTCGCCGCTCGCGCCACCGTATAGCCCCGAAGGTCGAGATAGTCAGCCCGCGCGCTGTCCAGATAGGGAACGCCTGCCTCGCTCGCCAGCTCCTCGATGACGGTGGCAACAGTCGCAGAGCTTTGCGCTTCGATCTCGAAAGTGAAATTCGGGATGCGATTGCCGAAATCGGCGAGCTCCAGACGCTCCATCACAACATAGGCCAGGTCGCGATAGGCCGGCGTGTTGGCTGCGCCCTCGGCCGCCTGGATTGTCGGATCGGGATTTTGCGTCTCGGTGCCGGTGTAGATGCGCAGGGCTTGGGCCTGTTTTTGCACGCCATTTTCGTCACGGAAGAGCTTGCCATCTGCCCAGATACGGCGGACATTTGCGATCGGTCCTCGGCACAGCCCAATCGCGACATCGACATGATAGCTATAGGTCGTCGATTCCGTCTTGGTGCCACCGCCCTTTCCGCCCTGTTTTTTGGTTGTCTTGGTCTCGACAAGCCCGGTCGACCAGATGATATTGCCGCTCACCCTGTTTTCGGATCCCCAGATGCGCGGTATCGGCTGACCATAGGAGGAGGTCTGAACGGTAAGATCGCCCAGCCGCGGCCCTTCCGACTTGACGGTCGGCGCAAACAGCGCCTGGTCGATCTGCGATCCGATAAATCCACCGATCGATGCGCCAAGCGGTCCGCCGACCGCAAATCCAACCGCTGTGAGGACGACCGATGCCATCAGGTAACTCCCGGCAGGACATAGGCAGCGATCAGCCGGTCCGCCCACTCCCGGTCGATGCGATGCTCCACCACCCGGCGCGCGGGCGCATAGGCGTGCAGCATGCCGATATCGGTTGCGAAGGCGAGATGTTGTGGCTGGCCATCAACCTCTATCAGATACACGTCACCCGGCTGCGCATCCTCCAGGTTAATCCGGCGCATCTGGCTTTCGCAGATATGCTCCAACTCACGGCTATCAGGTCTTCGGCCATAGCCGTTCGTATCGAACGCGGAGAGCTCCAGTTCTGCGGCCACACCGACCACCACGCCTGCGCAATCGACACCTATGTCCTTCAGCCGCCCCTGATGATGGAACGGCGTGCCAAGCCAGGTGCGGGCCGCACACACGACATCCTCGCGCACCACGGTCATGCCTTGGGATCCGGATAAGCTGTCACCGCATCCTGGCCGGGTAAATCCGGCTCTGCGCGGAGATTGACGATATTGTTAAATTTCGCAGAGCAGGTTTCACGGCGCTTGTCGCACCCGGCATGGATGGTGAACTGGTCGCCGATCTCGATATCAAGGCCCATCGGTTCCCAAAGCTCGACCCGGCCGTCGCTGGTAAAGGCGCGGACCTCTGTCTTGAGACCAGCGCTGGCACCCGTGGTCCACCACAGCTCGCCATAGTCGAACCAGCCATCGTCCTGGACAAGCGCAGCGGCATAGAAAATACGATTGTCAGAGGTGGCTCCCAGCGATCCGTCATTGAGCGCCGTTACGGTCGCATTGACGGCAAATGCCGCGCGATTCACACCGCATTTCGGTGAAAACAGATGCACCCTGCATTCGGCCGAATAGCTGTCGATCACCGGTTGCTGGATGCGCTGACCAAGCCCGCGCAACTCGACCGTGAAACCTTGACCTGCCTGAGTGATTGTGCCGGTCCAGCCACGCCGGACAATTGTTTTGGGAATGGTCAGGTCACCCCAATCGACAACGAACATTTCGACCTCGGCATGGTCATAGACGCCAGCGAGCAGCGCATCGGCCGAAATACCATCGGCATCCATCGCGCCCAATACCTCGACATCGGCAACCGACATCTCGACATCGGCCGAAAGCTGGGAAGTGGTAAAGCCGTTCGCAGGCTCATAGGTGACGCCGTCGATCTCCAGCGGCGCGTCAAAGGAGGTATAGCCCTCGACCGCGCCGTCCGCGCGCGTGATCTTCCAGCATGTGGCCAGCCGGGTAGCCTTGTCGATCGCCTTGTTGATGGCGTCGCGCAATTCTTGCTGCAGCTTGCGCCGCGCATCAGCCGACGTCTTCTGCGAACCGGTAACCGACTGCAATGTGCGACCAGCTTCCTGCGCTTGCTTGGTGGTCAGCTCCTTGCCTTCCAACAGTTCGAACAGGCGCAACTTTAGAAGCTCGCCAACCAATACGGTCATTTGGTCCGAGCCTTCCGGGCCGAGCTCGGTCGTGACTTCACTCGCAAGACGCCGCGCCTCGTCCAGTTTCCTAAACTGAATGGCCTTGCGAACTGCATATCGAGAGAATGAAGACTTGCTGATATGCTCCAGGCCCAGATCGGCCAAGCGCTCGTTGAACTCGGTGAAGATCACCGTCTGCGGCAGGCTGCGTTCACGCAGCTTCTCATTGGCCCATGCAACTACTGCATCAGCTTCCTCCGGAAGCAGGTCAATATTTGACAACCGGCCGCGTCCCTCACGCTGTCCCATCAGTCAGCATCCGCTGGTCTGCTAACACCGGACAAGATCGCACGCTCTTCCACATGATCGCGGCCTGCGCGTGTTATCCGGGCAATCAGCACGGAACCGGCCTCGGTCAACTCAACCGCACCAAGCGTTTCCAGCTTGCGCAGCTGGGTCGTGATCCAGTCGCGATCACGCACAATGCCATATAGGTCCAGCACCTTGCGGATCAGCAGGTCCGACAACCGCCCGTCCGTTTGCCTGGTCAATTCCTTCAGGATAGTCAGCCGGGCGTCACCGGCAATCGCATCGGCAAGATCACTCTTCAGGCTCATCCACCCATTCCCTTCGGCACGATCACATCGTACAGTCGATCCACCTGCCTCGCGATCAGCTTGACGTCGCTGGCGGTGGCCGAGAGTTGCGTCGCCATGTCATTCTGCTTGTGCTGAATGGCGGGCAGTTCGGAAACCACTCGCTCGATTTGTCTTATGCGTCCATCCATACTGGCAACCTCCCTCTCGACCTCACCGATCTTGCGGCCCAGCTTTCCGGTGCCTTCGGGATTGGCCTGGCCCATCCGCTTCATCAGGATCCCGAAACCGATCAGCAGCAACAACGAGATCACCAGCTCCGACCAGGTCATATATTCGCTCATTTCGTGCTCCTCTTGGTAATGCGGTCCAGCAGCCCCGTGGCTGCCTGAAACATTCGCCGGATTAAATTCAGCGTCTCCTCGCCCATCAGCTCGACAGCGGCAAAGCCAGCATAGCCAAGCCCGCAGGCAAGCAATGTGGTCAGGATCAGGCGCGGCTGTGAATCCACAACCCAGGCAAAGGCCACCAGCAACAGAATGACAGTGACAACCACGTCTTTGCTGCGCGAAAGCGGAGGGTCTTTTTTGGGCGTCAGGTAGCGACCGAGCAGGATCCCCGTGAGCGCAAAACCCATAGTCACGACGGGCAGCTCTGAACCGCCGATATTGATCATCAGAATATTGCCGAAATGGCGTGGCAGGTCTGCGCCTGCGGTCGTCAGCATCACCGATCCCGAATAAGCGAGCGGTGCCATCGGATGGAGAACGAGCGGAGCCGTCATCCGCCGTCCGATCCGGAAATCAGTGGGCATTCCACCGCTGCATCGCGCAGGCGCGCCTCAAGCAATTCCTCGCGGGAAAAACGCTGGGCCAGATATTCCAGCATCGACTGGCTGGCCTTGATCACCGCATCGGCAGGACGGTGCGGAGAAGCGGGAATCGCAAGTTGCAGCTCGGCCGGGCAGACCGTGACAACTTCGGTCCTGGTCTCGATCACCGGGTCCGGCTCGACCGCTGGCCGCTCATCCCCCGATGTTGCGCAGGCAGTCAGCATCACAGTCAACAAGACCGTCATCGCCAACGGGAGCCGTTTGAATAGCTCTGGTCGCATCGGATTTCCTTTTCTGGACATTGGCTCCGCGGATCTCGGCGCGCCGGACCGCTGCATCCATATTGGCCTGCAGCACTTCCATGGCGCGCTTTGCATCAGCGGCATTGCTCCGGGCAGCATCGCGTTCAGCGAGCAGATGCTTCACTTCTGCGGAGCAGGTCTGGCGGATCGCATATTGCGCGGTAGCGGGCAGCTTGCGCTCGGTTGACAGCGCCGTATCGCACGCCTCTGCCTGGCGGCGCGCCTCAACGGCGGATCGGACCTCCGGAAGGCAGGCGTCCAGATCACCGGACAGCTTGAACGCGACTGCGGCGCAATCATCCGCTGCGTCCCCTTTTTCCTTCTGGTCAAACCGATCCTGGGCAAAATACAACAGAGTGCCGAAGCCGATCAGACCTATCAGGCCACCGCCGATTTTCAGATAGGATAATGGGTTCATCCGTACCTCCCCAGCCTATCAGCCCGATTGAGCCAGCCCGTCAGGAATCGCTTCTGGGAGGGATTGCGCCGGACGATTTCACGATATCGGAAACGAACCTGGTCGCGATAGGCCTCCATCACAGCATCCATACCTACGCGCGCGATCGTGGCCTCTAGAACGGCACGTGTCAGCGGCCCGATCTTGCCGTCGATTTTTAGGGTATCGGTTAGAACGAGCGAATTTATCGCCCGCTGCAGCATGGCTTTTGCCGCAAATCCACCCCCATTGATCGCCTGGTCAAACAATGCCTCGCCCAGCGGCTTGCGCAGGGAATCGCAGTCGTAGGCCAGCCAGAAATCGCGATGATAAAGCCAGATCGCATCGCCAACCGTCAGCTGCCGGATATCGGCGCCGTCGATATCACCGTCCATGTCGAGATCGAAATCGGCAAAGCCGTCGAAATCCTCATCCAGTTTACCGGCCTTCACAAGGTAGCGGAGCGAAATACCATATTTGGTTTCACCGCCGTTATCGAGCGGGTCATTGGCATGACCGCCCTCGATGCCAAGAACATCGCGAACCGCATCAACAAAGCGCTGAGTGTAACCTTCGACAAGGATTTCGGATATAAGTTGCTGACCGCTCATGGCAGCGATCTATGGGCAACCTGCGGCCCTCTCGCGCCCCGGACAGCGGTCCGGGTTTAATTCAGAACAGCGATAACTGGCCGTCTTCCCGCAGCCTTGCCCGGCGGCGGCGAACTTGACGAGTCGTGTATCCGGTGGCGAGCGCGATGTCACGTTCCGATCGTCCAGCGATGATCATCCGGTCCACCGTCGCCCGCTTTCTGGTCATATCGGCGACATTACCCGTTGGCCCCAGCGGCACGTCAACACGGCGCGGTCCCACATGCACAATTTATTGATCGAATTCATTGAAGGTAACACAGTTACCAGCCAGACTTGGGCCGCTCTTTCCCGATATTCCTTTGCGGTTTCAGTCTTGCCGATACCGGGACCGCCTGCACAAAACGTCAACCGCCCGCGATGTGCGGTGGTCAATAAGGTCATTAGCTCTTTCGAGGTGGCGGTTTCAAAATAGGTCGGGACCTCTGGAGCAGTGATAGTCAGCTTCTTTTGATTGGAGAGGCTTTGTCGGTACCGGAAAAGTTCGCGGGCAATTTTGTCATTGTCGCCCTTGTAATTATTGCCCTTGAATACACTCAGCGTGCTCGCATGTATGCCGGTCAGTTTGGAGAGCTGGTTATAGCTCAGGCCAGTGCTGTGTCTGTGCTCAATCAGCCAGTCGCGCATATCATCAACATCAATCGGTTGAGCATCCGGGTTTATCATTCACTCGCTCCTTCTTTGCGCAATCAATCGACAATGCGGAGGTTCACCCGCTCCAGAGCCGAAAAGATTTCGTGAGTTTGTTGATCGGCGTCTTCGACCTTCTTCAGCGCAGCCGCCGTCTGCCCGCGATGCCGCACAGGGCGGATCACGCTTGGCTTGGGCAGCTCGCTTTCATCGATATAGTCGGGCAGCATCGCCGCCAGTTGGTCGGCACGCAGAAGATCTTCCATTTCGGCAGCGGCGCGAACAGCCTTGCGGAAATTCGCCTCCATCTTCGCACGCTGTTTCGCCGCCGCTGCATCAGCAAAGCCGGTGTCGGCGATCAGCTCCGCGCTGCACAGATAGGCGCCGGCCGTGTCATAAAGATGGATCGCCTGATGCAGATTGTCCGGATCGAACCGCACCGTGACATTGCGGCCGTGAAGCCCCGACATTTCCGGTGACCAGTAACGATTCCCGAACAACTCGATATGGCCGGTGCGCTTGTTGACCCTTTTCTGATCGGCGGCGAGCAGCGCCATGCGCAGTTGCTCGGGTGTGGCCTTTCCGATCGGCGCGGTGGCATAGCTTTCGTTAAATGCTGCGTCGAACGAACGCCCCCTGGCTATTTCCGTCCGCCGCCCGGGCCGGGCATTATGGGCTGAGATTCCCTTGGCAACCAACAGTTTGAATGCTTCAATATCAACCGCCCGGTCGCCATAGTTATCCGGCTTGGCATCGACGCTGTTGCCGGTATAGCACCCGGCCAGCGCAGGATGCTTCGCAATCGTGTCGCAAAGGTCTCTGAAAGCCCTCTCAATCGGCTTGGACTGGCCACGAAAGGGCATAGCCCATTTGATTTCTATGCCGAGCGCAGTCATGATACCGGTCGGTTCTTCTTCGCGGATTTTGAAGCGGAACCGCGACTTTGCGGCACCCGTGATCCATTTGGAGGCAAAGGCCCGGCCATTATCGAACACGCAGGACTTGGGGATGCCATAATCGCGGAACAGGTCGGCGAAGGTCAGCCGGGTTTGCACCGCACTTTCACTGCCGCCGATGCGCCAGCTCAATATTTTGCGGCTGTAAATGTCTTGAATGCCCACCATCAGTGGACGAAAAACCTTGCCGTCAGCATCCTTGGCGAAAATATCAAACTTGTGGCCGTCGATATTGACCATTTCGAGTGCATGGAGATCCGCAACGGAGCGTCTCTGCGCCGGTACCGACTGCCGCAGCGCTTCCTGTCCCTCGCGCTTCAACATGATCACGCGGGGATCAACCTCCCGCTTCAATTTGCGAGCGAATGTCTTCTCAATCGGCAGCACAATTCCGCGCGCGTCGGCAATTTCCTTTGCACGGTAGTAGCAACTACTCAGCGTCGGCTTTTCCGGCCGCAGGTAGTCGGACTTGAAATATTGCCAGATATCGGGATCGATCCGCGCTTCCGCGCCGCCACCCTTGCGCCTGGGCGCAAGCACCGGCAGTCGGTTTTCCGGAGTGATTCCCTCAATGAGCTTGAGCCAAGCCCAAATCGTCGATTTGCCGATCCCGTGATGCTGCGCCGCTGCCGGTACCGCAGCGCTGCGTTTCAATCCCGCCGCCTCCAGCGTATCAACCTGGTCGACAACAGCAAGTCGCCGCTCGGCTTCGGCCTTAACCTTCTGATTTTGAGCGTCGTACCAGCTCCAAATCTGGCTCTCGCCATCTTGTCGCTGGCCACAATCTTGCCCGCTGTCGGCAACACCGCGCTTGATCAGCTCGGTTCTGGCCGACTGCGGCAGAACCTTGATATGATATTCGATCCCGCCGCCCCGACCGCTGCGCTTCCGCATCAGTGGATGGCCTTTGTCATCGACCGCCAGCGCCCAGCGCTCGTCACTGGCGCGCATATTTACCTTCCGCTTGTCTCTGGGCAAGCCGGGCAGCCCCAGATCCGCAAGCTCGGCTGCGCTATACCAGATTTTCGTCCCGATATGCTTCATAAGGCGTACCTCTGAAACGGCTTCGCGCTTTTCTGGATTAGCTTCTTTTTCGACTGTAATTCCGCAATTTGCCGGTCGATATGGCCCAGCTGCGCGGTCTGAAGTTCCTCTCCAAATAGCGCAGCCACGCCGATCCGGCGCAACCAGGCGTCGAGTACATCAACCCGCTCGGTCACAGCGATGATCGCGAGCGCTCGGTGCGCCGGGACATTGTGGTTTTCCCGCGCTTCAGACGCATAAGCATCAAGCATCAGCTTCGACACATCCTCAGAAAGCAGTTCCGACACCTTGCCAGCGATTTCAAAACGAGACCGGCCATCGCTTTTCAGCGCCTCGGCAATTCCCGATGCCACCACCCGGTCCAGACCGGCCAGCGACGCCTCGTCACGGGCCGGTGACGGCACATCGAACGTGAAGCCAAGCTGGGCCGGGTCAAGAGAGGGACGACGTTTACCCATCAGCCGATTTCCCTGCTGGATATATTTTGCTGGGTGGGCACGCATCCGTGAGTAGTATATCGACCACTTCCAACGTAACGACCCGCTTGGGATGGCCGATACCCAATATCCCACGGACCACTTGCGGGGTTAGATAGATCGGCGCATTTTTGATGTTGCGATGGCGATTGTGGCCATATTTGGTCCGCTGCGACATCAGTCCCTCAACATCCATGGTGCATTGAAATCGTCGAACCGAGTACCGCACTGATCGACTGCAGATACGTCCTGGCCAAAGGCCGGATTGTCGATCCGGTCCTGTTGCCGGGCCTTGCGGGAATCGCGGCGACGGCGGCGCAGTTCGCGCTTTGCTTCGGTCGGCGTTATATTCTCACGCAGCGCGATCTCCATCGCCTGCCGCGCCCTCCGCCATTTGCGACCCTGGGCAGTAAGACCGGGCATCATGCCGGATCCTCTTTTGGGTGCGGAGCGCTCGAAAGTTTGGCCGCGCTCATGACGCCCGCCCCAGATAGGGCAGCACGATAAATGCGGGAGACTGGCTCGGTAAAACACCAGCCTCCCGCCCCTTCGGATACCCTGCGGGGAACCGGGCATCGCGACCCGAAGGAAACACCTCTTGAAATACACCCTCAATGCTTTCGATATGCTCGACAGCCTTGCGGACGCATTCACGATAATTGCGGGTTTCGTGTCCGCGATAGCTGTTCAGGATGGCCACGCGCAGCTTTGGCGGGACTTCAAACCAGTGACCACGGCACATCAGATGGCCTTTTTGTACCCTGACAGTGCAATTTGTGGCGGCGCAGGCAGTCATTTACCCTCTCCAGCCGCAATCCGCGCATCAATCGCATCGCGCATCGCTTTCAACGCGCTGGGCTTGATCTTCTCGGCGATCACCGGAGCAAGGCTGATCCAGCTGGAAGCGGTCAAGCGGTCGAGATTGGACGTGGCATTCGCCATATATTTTGACTGACCTTCCGGCGCGGGTAGCCTCGCCGGTTTCAGCCCCCATTTAATCTTGGCGTCGGTAACGCTGGCGATCTGGTGATCATGATCGGAGGCGATCAAGTCGATCACCGCCTTGCGCGCTTCGGTATCCTTGATCTTACCGATTTCGATCAGTGATCTTCGTTTTTGGCCCAACGGGTGCCGTGCCAGCGCATGAACACGCCCGCCCTGGCTTTCGTCCGTGCCAGCGACCATGACAACGGTGCGGTAAATGAACAGATAATCGCGCAGCGATCGGCTCGACATCTCCATCGCTTCGGCCGCATCATCCTGCCAGCCGTATAGTCCGGCAATCGTTGCCGCACTATGATCGGCCTCAAGATCGGCGTGCTTTTCATCGTCGATCAGAACATTCTGAGAGGCCTTTGAAGACCATCTTTTGGACTGCCCAACCTGCTGCGCAGACTTGCCTTTCTGACCATCGAAAAACCGGCCTTCATAGATGTCGGCGCGTGCGCGGACAAACATCGCCTTTTCAATCGGTCCAATATCTCGCCGGTCCATGTTTTCGGACGCTTCGATTTCCCGGCATCGCTCAGCACTGCCTTTGGCCACCAGCGCCGAAATCTGGGCGATGCCATGCATTATCGCCCCGTGTTTCCGGTGTCTTCCCGTGACCAGCAACCACGTCTTTTCTGCACCTTTGGAATTTTTCCGGATCTTTATCGGTTCATTCTGACCGTCTGCCTTCATCAGCGCGCCAATCGCGTCAGCTTTCTCGGGCCAGAACAAACCTATGCGGGGGCCATCATCGATATCTTGGGGATCGACCAGAATAGCCTGGTCGTCATGGTTGATCACCGCTGGCGATTTTTCGCGAAGGGCCATGTCTATTCGATCCCCTCACTTAGACGGTGAGCGGCGCCGTTCGGTTCGCTAGACTGTGGGGAATCGCAATCCATGGGAGCCACCACATCCAAATCAATCGGATAGATATCGATACGCAAATCATGGCGGGATACGCCATAGAGGCGCTCGGCAAGCAGCACATATTCGGCAGGCAGCCTCTTGTATTCATTGATTATGCGCCAGATGGTCGATTGGGTGATGCCCAGATCGCGGCCCAACTGACTATCCGATCCGGCCGCGTCGCGGCATCGGATCAGTGCGTCATATGATCGATGAGGATTATTCATATAAGGGTAAAAACCCGTTTATGAATAATTTGTCAACCGAAAACGTGTCGAGACGTGTTATTCGCTTTCGGGTAAGGCGTTAAAATGAGTATTTTACCCAATCGCATCGAAGAGCGAAGAGTGGCGCTCGAACTGTCTCAAGCTGAGCTTGGTCGATTGTCGGGCACCAGCCAGGCAAGCATTCAGCGAATGGAGGCCGGTGACACACTGAACCCAAGAAATCTGCTTTCGCTGGCGCGCGTGCTGCAGACCACACCGGAATATCTTCAAGGTGAAACCGACGATCCGCGACGACCAATGCTGGAAATCGACACCTCGCGACCGTCAACAAAGCGGGATGAGGATCAGCAGCACGACATAGCGGGCAATTTCTCGAAGGCCGCAGCAGTTAACGCAGACCTAAGGATCGAGCAGCTTGTCGAACTTGACCAGATTGACCTTAAATATGGCATGGGCGGTACCTATACCGATGGTCCGGTAGAAGTGGAAAAGCGAGCATTCTCGCGCGAATGGCTGCAGTCTATTACTACAACCCCGCCGCGTCACCTGTTTTGGGCGACCGGCGACGGTGACAGCATGGAACCGACGATTCGCAGCGGAGAGATAGTGCTGATCGATCGCAGCCAGGAAACGCCGCGCGTCGACGATGCCATCTGGGCAGTCGTAGATGGAGAGATCGGTATGATTAAGCGCTTGCGACACCACTCAGACGGCACGGTGGAGCTGCTCAGCGACAATCCACTCGTCCCCCCGCGCAAGACCGTCGATGGAGAACTGCATGTCATCGGCAGGGTGATCGCGGTGGTGCGGCGGCTCTAGAAAAGCAAAAAAGCCGAGCACCCTCTCGGGTACCCGGCCCTTTTTTGCGAATTAGGCCGCTATTTCGACAACATTTTCGTCTGACGATGCCGAAACGGCTGGCGGCTTCATGTCACCACTTCCCAACGCAACTTCACGCAAGCCGATTTGCTCCCGTTTTTCGGCCGAAGACGGTGAAACAACGGGCGGCTTGTCGTCGGTGCTTCCCATTGCCATTTCGCGCAAGCCCATCTGATCGCGCGTTTCAGCCAGCCGGTTGTGCGTGGCGGTGATTTCCGCCCGTGCAGCAATCAACGACGTAATCGACTTGCCAGCATGATCAATCGCATCCTGTCCAAATACAGCCGACAGCTTCGCGTCCTGACGAGCGATCGGCATGAAACGAGTTAGTTCGGCCACCTTGCTAATGGCGTCGTCGATTGCCCTTTCAGCGTCGAACAGACGTGATTGAACATCCTGGACTGCGGCTTTACGTTGCCTAAGCATATCAAATTCCTTTTCCATTGATCAAAGTTCCTGCATATCGCTTGTCGATAGCCAGGTTATATGGGCGCAGCTTTCGCCCGACCGCGCCCCGGACCTCTGTCCGGTTTGATCAAAGAGCATTCGTTGATGAGCCTCTCGTTTTGTGGTATTTGTTCCGCATTATGATGATCGACTTTGAAGATAGAATACCTTCTCCTCCACCTTCGATCGGCTTCCGCATTGCGGTGGTGCTGACGAGCGTGATTGTCTTGTACGGCTTTTTCGGTTCCGTGCGTGTTCTCTGGTCGATGTTGACCGCGCTGTTCTCCTGATCACGCGAAAATCGTCCCAGTTCACGCAGTCCCCAATTGATCAAATAATCGTGTCGATCCCGCTTTTCCGCCAAAACCTCATCTTCGCAAACTGGGCACGGTAAAGGCCCACTTCTTTTGCCTATTATTTGAGCATTCGGCAGGATCGGAACATAGGTTCACGGTCCGAAACCCACCATAAGAGCGGCTTTGCGGCCTCTAAGAGGTCTCTCATCAATCAATTAGAAAACCGGCTTGGACTCCAGCATTTCTTGTCCGCCATTGTCCATTTCGCCATTCACTCTAGACAACAGATCGAAACGCCAAAATTTTTATGCGAGTGCCGCAATGGCCCGAAAAACAGCAATCCGTCCCGCAAAATCCCGTTTAATCTCGCATAATCCCGTCACTCCAGATACTCTAGTCCCCTAACACCAGTGTAGCGGGACAAAATTTCCAGAATGAGGGACATGAGGATTTAGAGCGCTGGAAATCGTCTTCTCCGCCTTCGTTGCGAAAAATTTGCGCAATATCAGTGGTGAAAATCTGAAATTTGGTGCCCGCACCGCATACGACCGCTTCCGCCTCATTTAGCGGTCATTGCTTTTCGTGATTATCCAACTTACACTGCCTTTGTCCAACGTCTGACTTCTTTAGGAATATCAATGGTTGTTTGGCTTTTATTTGTGGCTTCTGCCGCATCAGATATTCCCGTCGCGGTCAGGCCCAAGAGTAACCCGGCATATTGGGTTCGAGCCGAAGATCTCCCAAAAATAGATCAAAAGGTTGCCCTCACCACTTTTGACTTGACCGTTGATCGGTCGGGCCAGCCGGCCAGCTGCAGCATTGTTGTTGCTAGTGGCTCGGAGAATCTGGATACAGCGGTTTGCAAGGCTCTCATGAAGAGAGCCCGCTTTAGACCGTCAATCGACGCCAATGGCAATACTACTGCGTCCGTATTCCGAGAGCGCGTTGCATGGCGGCCCGAAGCGGCTGGTGAAAATCGTTGGTTCAAGACGGCTGATATTGTAGTTTCGACGCCCGACTTAGTAGGCCAATTCAAGAAACTTGCGGAAGTTCTCGTCGTAACGGACGCTGACGGGATTGCCCGCAAGTGTTTTACATCAAAGAGCGTAGGGGTGGAAAAACTGGATAAGTTGGCCTGCTCAGTTGCCATCGATCCGAAAATTTCTACGACTGTTGTGATTCAAGGCGAGCCGGTTAGTGCGGTGCGATTACTTCGCTTCGGCTTTGAGGAAGGGGCAGGCTTGCGGGTGCAAATACGGTAATCTTGCTGGTTGCAGGTAAAGTCCGCTTCCCATCTGTGGACGCCCCAAAAAACGCAAGCGGTATTTTGAGGGGTTT
>TARA_R110002012_G_scaffold204129_2_pt1 | contig 84869 bp, 75 predicted proteins | sample TARA_R110002012 | Tara Oceans TARA_R110002012 (sample SAMEA4396515) | marine metagenome | biome: Westerlies Biome; feature: [DCM] deep chlorophyll maximum layer (ENVO:01000326); material: water (ENVO:00002006), including particulate matter (ENVO:01000060) such as... | depth 40 m
GCTTGCCGAACTGCTTGCGTTCCTTGGTGTAACTGACCGCCTCGTCAAGACAGCGCTGCGCACCGCCGAGCGAGCAGGCACCGATGTTCAGCCGGCCGCCGTCAAGACCGGCCATCGCGATGCGAAAGCCCTCGCCTTCGTCGCCGACGCGGTTTTCTGCCGGAACGCGGACGTTGTCGAAGTTGACCTGCGCCGTCGGTTGCGAGTGCCAGCCCAGTTTTTTCTCCTGTGCACCGAACGAAACGCCTTCCATGTCCTTCTCGATCACCAGGCAGGTAACGCCCTTGGCCCCGTCATCGGAGGTGCGGGTCATGGTCACGTAAATCTCGTTCTCGCCGCCGCCGGAGATGAACTGCTTGGAACCGTTGACAATATAATCGTCGCCATCGCGCACCGCCTTGGTCTTCAGCGAGGCCGCGTCGGACCCCGCGCCGGCTTCGGTCAGGCAATAGCTCGAAATCTTGTCCATCGGAATCAGGTCCGGCAGATATTTGTCCTTCACCGCCTGTGAGCCGAATGTGTCGATCATCCAGCTTGCCATATTGTGGATCGAGATAAAGGCGCTGGTCGAGGGACAACCATAAGCCATGGCTTCCATGATGAGCGCCGATTCGAGCCGCCCCAGGCCAATGCCGCCAGATTCCTCGGACACATAAATGCCTCCGAAGCCGAGTTCCGCTGCCTGCTTGATCGTATCGCGCGGGAATATATGCTTTTCATCCCATTCGGCCGCGAATGGCGTGATCGCATCAGCGGTGAATTTCTGCGCCATTTCCTGAATGGCAAGCTGGTCTTCGGTCAGGGAAAATTGGGTCATATAGCACATGTCTTAAATGAAAGGACGGCCTCATCCAAATAGATGAGGCCGTCAGGGGGGAGAGTACTAGCCCATCGTCGGAATGACGAACGCATCCTTGTTGCCGCCATCGGCGGTGCCGTCGGGCCAGCGCTGGGTGATGGTCTTGACCTTGGTCCAGAATTTCACGCCTTCCATGCCGTGCTGGTTGGTGTCACCAAAGGCCGAGCGCTTCCAGCCGCCAAAGCTGTGATAGGCAACGGGTACCGGGATCGGCACGTTGATGCCGACCATGCCGACCTGGACGCGGTTGGCAAATTCGCGCGCCGCGTGGCCGTTACGCGTGAAAATGGCGACGCCATTGCCATATTGATGCTCGCTGGGAAGCTTCAGCGCTTCCTCGAAATTCTTGGCGCGGACGATCTGCAGAACGGGGCCGAAAATCTCTTCCTTGTAGCTTTCCATGTCGGTGGTGACATGATCGAACAGGGATGGGCCAATGAAACAGCCGTCTTCGTGGCCCTGAAGCGAGAAGCCGCGGCCATCGACGACCAGTTCCGCGCCTTCGTCGACGCCGGTCTGGATCCAGTTTTCCACGCGCTGCTTGTGAGCCGGGTTGACGACCGGGCCGTAATGCGCCTCTTCATCGGTCGAGATGCCAACCCGCAAGGCCTGCATCGCCGGGATCATCTTCTCGCGCAGCCGTTCGGCCGTGTCTTCACCGACCGGCACGACAACCGGCAGCGCCATGCAGCGTTCGCCGGCCGAGCCAAAGGCCGCGCCGGAGAGATCATTGACGACCTGGTCCATGTCGGCGTCTGGCATGACGATGCCGTGGTTCTTGGCACCGCCCATTGCCTGCACCCGCTTGCCGGCAGCGACGCCGCGCTGGTAGACATAATGGGCGATATCGGAGGAACCGACGAAGCTGATGCCGCCGATTTCCGGATGATCGAGAATCGCGTCGACCATTTCCTTGTCGCCATGCACGCACTGCAGGATGCCCTTGGGCAGGCCTGCTTCGTGCATCAGCTCGACCAGCCGCACCGGCACCGACGGATCGCGTTCGGACGGTTTCAGGATGAAGGCATTGCCGGTCGCGATCGCCGGGCCGAACATCCACATCGGAATCATCGCCGGGAAGTTGAACGGGGTGATGCCGGCGCCGATGCCGATCGGCTGGCGCATCGAATAGACGTCGATGCCCGGACCAGCGCCCTGGGTATATTCGCCCTTAAGGATGTGCGGAATGCCGCAGCAAAACTCAATAACTTCAAGACCGCGCTGCACATCGCCTTTGGAATCGGCGATGACCTTGCCATGTTCGATCGACAGCAGATTGGCGAGCTCGTCCATATGTGCCTCGACCAGCTCCTTGAACTTGAACATCACCCGGGCGCGGCGCTGCGGGTTGGTTGCGGCCCATTCCGGCTGCGCAGCGAGCGCTGCCTGCACCGCGGTTTCGAGAACTGCGGCATCGCCCAGATCGACCTTGCCCTGAATTCCGCCATTATTGGGGTCGAATATATCGCTCTGGCGGGAAGCTGGGCCCGCCTTGCCAACGATTACATGCTGTATATGGCGCATATTGTGATCCTCTATTGTTTTTATTCCTCTCACTTGGCAGATATTATTTTGCAGCGTAATAGACAGTTTTGCACTATCAACATGCATTTATGCAGGATAAAATATGAACTGGGATGATTTACGCTATTTTCTGGCTGTTGCTCGCCAAAAGACCTTGAGCGCGGCGGGGAAAAAACTGGGTGTGGACGCTACAACCGTAGGTCGGCGCATTATGCGTCTGGAAGAGAGTCTGGGCTCCAGCCTTTTTGAGATTGCTGCCAATGGTCATCTTTTAACTTCCAGGGGCGAGGAATTGATGCGCCATGCCGAGGATGCTGAACGCGCGATAACAGGTGCCAATGACATTCTCACGGGGGAGCAAAGCCGCTTTTCAGGTACAGTCAGACTCAGCCTGTCCGAAGGATTTGCCAATTGGGTGTTGGGCCCGAAACTCAGGGAGTTTTCAGAGTTACATCCGGAAATTTCGCTTGAAATTGTAACGACCAACGGCTTTTTGAGTCCATCAAAGCGAGAAGCCGATATCGCGATCATGCTGGCCCGACCAAGCCGGGGTCCGCTGATTGCGCAGAAGCTGACTGACTATGGCCTTGGCCTCTACGCTGCCAAAAGTTTCATTAGCGCAATGGGGACGCCGGAAAAACCAGAGGATCTGCACAAATTTCCTCTTATCGGATATATTCCCGATTTCATTTATTCCGATGAACTGCGTTATCTTTCGGAAATTGATCCAGCCTTGATACCCCAGAAATGCAGCACCAGTATCAACATGCAGCGCTCCATGTGCGCCGAAGGGTTAGGCCTTGCAATTCTTCCCTATTTTATGACCCAGCATGACCCTTCAATCCTGCACATTCTGCCGGAGGAAATCGCAATTAGGCGCAGCTTCTGGATCGTCGTTCATCGTGACCTGCGCGGTGTGGGACGGATTAAAGCGGTAATTGACTGGCTAAAACAAGTTCCGGTCATGCGAGGCAAATAACGAGCGAAACCGGCGGCGCCACATTAACTTGGCTGGCAATATGGGGTGCCGCCGCTTACAGCGCGCGGGGTTATTGGGCAATGTCCCCGCCTTCGATTACGTGGTGGGCCATTCCTTCTGTGTTGTAGACTTCGAATCATCCAGACTTCAAGAATGCGAGCCGCGGCTTCGGTGTTGGAAGCGTCAATCACTTCTTTGCGAAGCTCACGCGAGTTTTACCGCTACTTAATCAATCTCCCGACTCTATTTTCATCCCAGTTAAAGCGAGTTGCAAACGTGAATATTTGTTCGGATAATGCCCGAAGAAGCAGATGATGCAGGAACTGCTGAAGATAGGTGCTGATGCGATGGGAACTATACTGAACCACTGACCGGCTGATGCCGGTAGGTTCATGGCCTGGGGCTGAAACCAGCGTTGTTTGGCCTGGTGTGCTTGTCCAGATAATTGAGGATAACGTCGTCGGTGATATTGCCGCTGGTGGGCGAGAAATAGCCTCGTTGCCAGAAGCGCTGTCCCCAATAACGTTTGCGGATATGCTCGAACTCTTGCTGTATCTTGCGCGATGATCAGCCTTTTACCCGGCGCACAAAGTCGCTGACCGAAATGTGAGGCGGGATCTCGACGAACATATGGATATGATCGCGCGACAGAGCGCCATGAATGATCTTCACGCCCAGTTCACTGCAAACCTGTCGGATAATTCCACGCACCCGCAAGCGAACATCCCCATGCAGCACCTTGAAGCGGTATTTTGGTGCCCAGACAATGTGATAACGATGATGAAAAGCCGTGTGGCAACTGCGTGAATATGGCATAAGCACTATCCTCCAGAAAATGACTTCGCCTGCGAGCCAGTCATTTTCTGGAGGATAGTGCTGAGCAAACCAAAACGGCTGAAAGCCTTCTACCAGCTATAAGCTGGTGGGTTTACTCCAAAGGTGAGACCCTAAAGGAGCAAACCACCTTGAATGAAAATTCTCCGCGATCTCGCCAGCGTGTAGACAGAATGCGCAACTGCCGTAAACGACCTGCACCCGTGAGGTGGCAAGAATGTAACATCCAGATTGAAGCAATCCCCAATTGGTTAGCAATTTGTCGATTCAAAATCAAGTTCCGGGAATATGGCTGCCTCCATTCGGGTATCTGAATTGCAGTTATATAACGATAAAATAGGCCCTGGCATATTCCCAGTCGACCTGAGCCTTCATCGCAACGACTATGTATATTAGGCCCCTCCGATCGGTCTTTCGCCCACGATTGACAGACCATATCCTTCAAGTGCGACAAGCGAATGACTAGTATTTGTTAACAGTACCATATCGCGCACGCCAAGTTCAGCCAGAATCTGTGCTCCACCGCCATAATCCCGCCGCTCGGTATTTTCGTCCGCCTGTTCTGCCGTGCCGCTTGGGTCTTCCATTTGCATCGCTCTGCTCACATGTCCCCCGTCAGCATTCAATAGACAGACTGGCCGCATGAAATAAGTGAGTGTTTTGGTTTCATTGCAGTGACTGTAAGGAACGAAGATGAAAGCAAAACACTCAAAAGCCCCCGCGCAAGCGGTGGTCAAAGATATCCGCAGAGCGACCCGCAAACAGTATAGCGCGGAAGAGAAGATCAGGATCGTGCTGGAAGGCCTGCGCGGCGATGACAGTATCGCTGAGCTGTGTCGCAAGGAAGGTATCGCGCAGGGCGTATATTACAAATGGTCGAAGGATTTTATGGAGGCTGGCAAGCGCAGGCTCGCTGGCGATACATCGCGCGCTGCCAATACCGATGAAGTGCGCGATCTGCGCCGCGAGGCTCGCGATCTCAAGGAAGTGGTTGCCGAACAGATGCTCGAGAACCGCCTGCTGAAAAAAAGCATGCTCGGGGATGGGGAAGGCGAAGAATGAGATATCCTGCATCAGAAAAGCTCGAGATTATCAGGCTGGTCGAGAAAAGCCACCTGCCTGCCAAGCAGACGCTGGACAGGCTGGGCATTGCCCGGCCTACCTTCTACCGTTGGTATGATCTGTATCAGCGGTTCGGCGAAGATGCGCTGGAAGATCGGCGGCCTGGCCCCAAGCGTGCATGGAACCGGATACCGGAGGAGATGCAGGACCAGAGCCTGGATATGGCGCTGGAACGCTGCGAGCTATCGCCCCGCGAGCTGGCGGTGACGTTTACCGATGAACAGCGCTACTTCGTGTCGGAGGCGAGCGTTTACCGCCTGCTGAAGCGCCATGATCTGATCACCAGCCCGAACTTCATCGTGATGAAGGCTGCCAGCGATTTCAAGGACAAGACCACGGCGCCCAACCAGCTGTGGCAGACTGATTTTACCTACCTCAAGATCATTGGCTGGGGCTGGTATTATCTGTCGACGATCCTCGATGATTACAGCCGCTATATTATCAGCTGGAAGCTGTGCACGACCATGCGCGCAGAAGATGTCACCGATACGCTGGAGCTGGCTCTTGAGGCGTCAGGCTGTGCGTCGGCGCATGTGCTGCACAAACCGCGCCTGCTCAGCGACAACGGGCCGAGTTACGTTGCGGGTGAACTTGCGGATTATCTGGCCGACAAGAAGATGCGCCACGTTCGCGGTGCACCCTTCCATCCGCAAACCCAGGGCAAGATCGAGCGCTGGCACCAGACCTTGAAGAACCGCATCTTGCTGGAAAACTACTTCCTGCCAAGGGATCTGGAGGCCCAAATCGAGGCGTTCGTCGAACATTACAATCATTAGCGCTATCACGAAAGCCTGGGTAACGTAACGCCTGCAGACGCCTACTTCGGCAGGGCACCCGCAATCATCAAACAACGAGAAAGGATCAAAAAACAAACCATCGAGCATCGGCGCTTGCAACACCGTAAGCTTGCCGCTTAATATCAATCAACCAGATGGAACCAATGCTCCGTTAATTTACGCAGCCTTCAGTGACAAATGTTCTGACGACGGACAATTAATGAAAGAAAGAAAGATGATGGCGCCAGAGAACGCGTCTCAATGAAAAAGGAAGAGAATGATGGACCTCAAGCCGGGATCGCGCTGGAAGAGCGCAGTGTGCGACGCGCAGCTGGTCGTGGTACGCCCCCCCAAAACCGCGGGCGAACTCCAATGTGGTGGTGCGGCAGTGCTGCCGATTGATGATGCGGCATCGCCGACCGGGGCGGTTGACCCGGATTTTGCCGGAGGTGTGTTGATCGGCAAACGCTATGTCGACGAGGACAGCGGCCTCGAAGTGCTTGGCGCCAAGGCCGGCAAGGGATCGCTCGCCTTCAACGGCGCGCTCATGGCGATCAAGGGCGCAAAGCCTCTGCCTGCTTCGGACTGACGGTCATGCGCACCCCCCTGTTGCTGGAGATTGCCGCCGACGCCTGCCCGGACCGACGGGCTCTGGGACGCCAGGACGATGGCCATGATTTTGAATCCTATCGCGCGCGCGCGACGCCGGTTGCCGCCTGGCTCATCCAGAAAGACAAGACCCACACGGCCTTCCTGGGGATGAATGGCAACGTCCTGCCGGTCCTGCTGTTCGCCAGCGGCATGGCAGGAACAGCCTTCGTCCCTCTCAACTACCGTCTCGCAGATACCGATTTGAACAATCTTGTCGAACGGACGGCTCCTGCGGTGCTTGTGGTCGATGACGAAATGGTACACCGGATAGTGCCTGTCGAAGGCATCGAACTGATCGCGCGGAGCGAATTCGAAGCCACGTTCATGACGGGCAAAACACCGGACAAGATCGAGCTGCCAGAGAGCGAAAACGATATCGCGGTCCTGCTGTTTACCAGCGGCACGACCGGCGAGCCCAAGGCTGCGGTCCTGCGCCATGCCAACCTGACCTCCTATGTCATGTCGACGGTCGAATTCCTTGGCGCCGACGAAGAAGAAGCCGCGCTGGTCAGCGTCCCTTCCTACCATATTGCCGGGATCTCGGCGATCCTGACCGCTGCCTATAGCGGGCGGCGGATCGTCTATCTGCCCGCCTTCACGGCCGAAGACTGGGTTGCCACCGCGGCGGCCGAAGGCATTACCCACGCGATGGTGGTGCCAACCATGCTCGACCGAATTCTCGACGTCATGGAAAAAACAGGTGAAACATTACCAGCGCTCAAGGCCTTGTCCTATGGCGGCGGGAAAATGCCCGAACCGGTGATAGCGCGGGCGCTGGCGATGTTGCCGCATGTCGCTTTCGTCAATGCCTATGGCCTGACCGAGACCAGTTCGACCATTGCCCTGCTCGGCGCCGAGGACCATCGCGCCGCCTTTGCGTCCGAAGACCCGACCGTTCGCCGCCGGATTGCATCGGTCGGACAGCCGTTGCCATCGATTGAACTGGAGATCCGGCGCGAGGACGGAACGCCATGCAGACCGGAAGAACAAGGCGAAATTTACGTGCGCGGCGAACAGGTGTCCGGCGAATATCTGCACAAGAAGGCGATCGCCGATGATGGCTGGTTCGCCACCAATGACGCGGGCTGGCTGGATGAGGGCGGCTATCTGTTTGTCGATGGCCGGCTGGACGACGTGATCGTGCGCGGCGGAGAAAATATCTCGCCGGGCGAAATCGAGGATATGCTGCGCAGCTTTGACGACATCGCGGATTGTGCTGTGCTGGGCATCCCCTGTGTGCAATGGGGAGAAAAGGTGGTCGCCGTGATCGTATCCCGTTCCGGCAACCCCGACACCGACAAGATTGCCGCAGCCATCCGCGCCAAATTGCGCTCGACCAAAACGCCGGAACAATGGTTTCAGCGTGACGCGCTACCCTATAGCGAAACCGGCAAACTGCTCCGTCGTGTCCTCAAGGCCGAACTGGTAAAAGCGGCAGAACAGGACTAGCCTGCCGACATGCAACGGATAGACTATCTGGGGGCCGACCGATTTTCCGCCCTGGGCGATACACCGGTTCTGGTTGTCGACGCAGCCAGCTGGACCAAACCGGCTTCGCCCTTGCAAGCGGTCGTGGTGGGGATTGACCGGGAAGGAAGTCTGCCTTCTACTGACAGGCAAGCATTCGACGTCCTGTTGACCACTTTCGATGCGGCACCGAAACCCTGGATATCGATTGATCAGGCACAGTTTGACGACACGGTCCAGCGGCTTGCCGAGATGGTTCATGCCAACCCGGTCGCGGCAACCATTGGAGCGCAAGTCTTGCGATTGTCGTCGGGACTGAGTCTGCCGGAAGCCCTCCAGGTCGAGTCCTTTGCCTATTCCACATTGCTGGGCGGCGCAGAATTCAGACGTTGGCAGGATGCGAGCAAGCGCGGCACATCAACCCCGGTACCGGCGGATCCAGTGCTGGTTCTGAGGGACGGGAACAAAATCACGATGCAACTAAATGATCCGGATAATCGCAACGCCATGTCGGCGGTGATGCGGGACGCTCTATATGAGGCTCTTGCCAATATTCTTGACGATCCGAGCAAGCCGAACCTGACGCTTGAGGGCGGCGGCAAGTGCTTTTCCACCGGCGGTTCGCTTCCCGAATTTGGTACGGCGAATGATCTTGCCGAAGCGCATGTTGCGCGCACCCTGCACAGCTGCGCAACCGCACTTGATGCTCTTGGCGAGCAGGCGACCGTCAGACTCCACGGAGCGTGCATCGGATCGGGAATTGAAGTTGCGGCGGCAGCCCATCGGCGAATAGCCAGCCCCGACGCATGGTTCCAGTTGCCCGAACTCAGCATGGGACTGATCCCCGGTGCCGGCGGCACCGCAACAATGGGACGGGCGATCGGGCGGCATCGCACGATGTGGATGTTCCTGTCGGGCAAACGGATCGTCGCGGCGCAGGCCCTTGACTGGGGACTGGTGCATGCGATCGAGAAGCAAGGATGAAAATGCTGCTCGAAGCCGTTGCCGAAGCCGGCGACCGGCTGGCCAAGGCGTCGAACAGGACAATTGGCTTCGACCCGGCGCAAGCGCTGGAGCGCGACACCGATCTGACATTGGGTCTGCCCGGCCTGTGGTCGCCGAATGGTCATTGCCGGCTGGTTCAGTCCAGCGATGCCTGGATTGCGGTTTCGCTTGCACGGTCGGATGATATCGAACTGGTGCCGGCATGGCTGGGCACGGAGCTGGACACTGATCCGTGGGAGTCCCTGATAGCGAGCGCGGCGAAGCGAAGGGCGAAGGATTTGCTGGCTGCTGCGCTCGACTTGCACTTGCCCGTGACCATCGTCGGCGAAGCGGCGGCGCTCGCTCCCTCGACCCTTGTGGATACCGACACAGGAAATTTCGAGGTTCTGGATATGTCCGCGCTTTGGGCCGGGCCTTATTGCGGCGGCCTGCTCGCGGAAGCCGGGCACAGGGTGACCAAGATCGAAAGCCCGAACCGTCCCGATCCGACCGCGCGGCATACGCCCGGACTGGACGCGCGTCTCAATGGCCGAAAAAAAAGGCGGAGCATGGCCTTCGACCAGACGGAATTTCTGTCCATGGTCGACACCGCGCGGGTTATCATCACATCGGCAAGGCCGCATGCTCTGGCGCGGATAGGGCTCGAGGAAAAGCGGATTTTTGCCCGAAACCCCGGCCTGCTCTGGATCGCCATTACTGCCCACGGCTGGCGTGGCGATGCGGCGATGCGGGTCGGGTTCGGCGATGATTGTGCAGCCGCGGGCGGGCTGCTGCGCTGGGAAGAGGACAGGCCGCACTTCATCGGCGATGCTCTTGCCGATCCATTGACCGGGATCATGGCGGCCACGCTGGCATTGGAAGCTTTGGAAGGACAAAAGGCTGGCCTGATCGATATTGCGCTGGCGCGCACGGCGGCAACCTTTGCCAGGATAGTGGGATGACAGCCACATATGACCTGATCATACGCAATGCCCGCGATATTAACGGTAGGCCATTAGCGGTCGGCATAGTTGACGGCCGTATCGCCGCCCTTGGACCTACCATTGATGGCCGCGGTCCTGAATATGATGCCCGAGAGCATATATTGGGACCGGGCTTGCATGACCACCACTGTCATCTGCTGGCGACCGCCGCGCGACTGGAGTCGGTTGATTTGACCGATTGTCGCACTGAAGATGCATTGGTCACGCGGCTGCGGGCCAGCGGGAGCGCTCCGGGCCGATGGATACGCGCCTTTGGCTATGACGAGCGGGTGGCCGGATTGCCGGGCCGGGACCTGCTCGACCGCTGGATGCCGAACCATCCGCTGCGGATCCAGGATCGGACCGGCGCCTACTGGCTGCTCAACAGCGCCGCCATCGGCAACCTGGGCGACGAGCCGCTACCCGCCTGTGTCGGACGAGATTCCGCCGGACGACCGACGGGCCGGATCTGGCGCGGCGATGCATGGCTGCGCGAGCGGATCGGCGGCTCTCCTCCGTCGCTTCGTGCTCTCGGCAAGAAACTGGCGCAATGGGGCGTCAGCGGGGTAACGGATGCCGGCGCGGGAAACGGTCCTGCAGAGGCGAAGCTGCTGGCCGGCACCATGCCCCAACGGCTGGTGATCATGGGCACCGAGGCCTTGCCGGATGGCGATGGCTATGCGGTCGGTCCGGTCAAATTGCTGCTCGACGAAAATGACCTCCCGCCCATCGGACAGACGGCAAGCCGCATTGCCGCGGCGAGAGCCTTGCACCGCAATGTGGCCGCCCATTGTGCGACGCTTGGCGAATTGCTGTTCTATCTAGAAGCGTTGCGCCAGTCCGGCGGTGCCCGGCCCGGTGACCGGATCGAGCATGGCAGCGTCATTACCGAAAGCCTGATCGGCGACATTGCCGCCGCCGGACTGACGGTGGTCACCCAGCCCAATTTCATCCATGATCGCGGCGACCGCTACCGGTCACAAATTGACCCGTCCGAACTCGACGACCTCTATCGTCTAGGATCGCTGGTGCGCCGCGACGTGCGTATGCTCGGTGGATCGGATGCGCCTTATGGCGATATCAATCCGTGGATCGCATTACGTGCCGCGCTCGACCGACGGACCCGCGATGGTGCGGTCGTTGGTGCGGGTGAAGCGGTTGATCGCCATGCGGCGTTGACCCTCTATCAACATTCAGCCCTGACGGTAGGCGCCCCAGCCGACCTGATCCTTTACGACTGGCCCGAAGAAACCGGTTCGCTTGGCGAGGTGAGCCTGACCCTAATCGGCGGCGACATCGTCTGGCAGCGCTGAAATTTAATCGCGCACCAGCAGCATGGCACCGGCGAGCGGCCCACCCGATGTGGAGGTGGCGCAGACCTGCGGATCGCCCTCCACCTGACGCAGCCCTGCCCGTCCCCACAATTGCGTGCCAGCTTCGTGGACCGCGCCATAAGCGTGCAGCCGACCGCTCGAGAGAGCGGCGCCGACGGTATTGACCGGCAGATCCCCTTCAAGCGCGATCCGCTTGCCGCCCTCAATGAAATCCTTGGCACCATAGCGATCACAAAAACCGAAATTTTCCAGCCAGTTGATCGTGTGAAAGCTGAACCCGTCATATGTTCCCCGTCAGCATTCAATAGACAGACTGGCTGAAAAAACTCATCTATTTTGCAAAGCTAATTTGTCTATTGAATGCTGACGGGGGGCATGGCAGCTGCCATTATCGGTTTTGCCTCTGGGCGCTTCTCGTTGGGGCCAATCGCGGTACCAGTAGGCGTTGGCATTGATGTCAAGACCGGCGTCCCTATCGTCACCTCGGTTTTCACTGGGAGTTTGGGGTCGGTGGTTCGAATGTTCTCGTACCGACCAGTTTTCAGGGAGTTCTCAAAATGCTCAACTCATATGTCACTGCTGTAAGTGCAACGTAAGTGCAGATTTTCTGGCTTTGCTCTCTCAATCGATGGCAAGCTTTTAATTGTGAAACTGAATTTACGTCCCGTCCAACGCTGCATCTGTCTATCGATCACTGGCTAGAAGCAAACGGCATCGCAATAGGAAAAACGTCGTTCAGCATGCTCCGTATTGCTCTAAGATAGCAATAATAACGTTTTGTCTAAGCTAGCTCAGCCTTCAACACCCGCCGCAGCAACTTACCCGTTTCATTGTACGGGAGTTCCAAACGAAATTCCCACATTTCCGGCGTCTTTGTTGATCGTAGGCGGGATTTTACCCAATCAGCCAATTCGGCGATGTCCGGAGCCGGATTGGCGGGCACGATAACTGCTGCGATCTTTTCGCCCCACTGAACATCAGGCAAGCCCAATACAGCAACGTCGCGCACACCCGGATGAAGACGCAGAATTTCTTCTATTTCTCCGGGAGAAATATTTTCGCCTCCGCGCACGATCACATCATCCAGACGGCCGTCGATAAAGAGAAAGCCTTCTTCATCGAGGAAGCCCGAATCCTTGGTCGCGAACCAGCCATTGGCATCAAGCATGCTCTGCCCCATATATTCGCCAGCGATCTGATCACCGCGCACATGCACTTCACCTGTATGGTGCGGTGGGCAGCGGGTTCCATCGGGTTTGCGAACCTCGAGTTCGACCGCAGGCAAAGCCTGACCTACTGAACCGAGCCGCCGTTTGACGGCAGGGTCATCGGACGAATGGGCGGTGCGGTGATCATCCGGACCAAGCATAGCGATTGTCGAACTTGTCTCTGTCAATCCATAAGCATTCACGAAATTAACATGGGGCATTAAGCGCAAAGCGCGCTCAATAACTGATTGGGGCATACGCCCGCCACCATAAGATAACGCACATAAATGAGGCAGATTTTCACCTTGCTGTTCAATCAGGTCCAGTACGCGGCCGAGCATAGTCGGCACAACCATCGCATGACTGATCTTCTCACTTGCTGCGGCATCAACCCATGCTTCCGGCGTAAAATTCGGTAAATAGACAATCCGCCTTCCGCTATAAACGCCCGTTAGGACAGCAGAAATTCCGGCAATATGATATGGCGGCACACTGACCAGCGCAGCTTCATCCTCACCCGCACCCATAAATTCTACGCTGGAAATAACATAAGATGTCAAATTGGTGTGGCGCAATACCGCCGCCTTTGGGTCGCCGGTCGTGCCGCTGGTAAACAGCAATACCGCAATTTCTTCATCCGTGAATGAGACCTCAGCCCCTGCGACGCCCCTTTCGCGACACGCTACCAAGAAATCCTCACTATTTATAAAAGCAATGCCTTCGGTTTCGGCTACCCGATGCATCATATCTGCATCAACAATCGCGATAGCCGGTGCGGTGCGCTCAAGCAGCCGCTGCAAGTCCGCATCGGCCAACCGATAGTTCAGAGGCGTAAAAGGTTTTCCCGCTATGCCGCTGGCGAACAACGCGACCGGCATAGCGGTACCATTGAGCCCAATGAAAACCGTCTTCGTCCCAGGCTGCTCCGCCAAAAACGCAGCGCCGCCGCGTGCAGATTCCGCAAGCTCAGCATAAGTTAGGTTACCATCCGCACCACCAATTGCGACACGGTCCGACATGGCATCGGCAGCCATTTCGAGAAGTAGTGAAGTTTGCATATTAATCCCGTAAATCCATTACTGTTTCTAATCCGGAGGGCGCTGCTACACAGACCGAATGCGGCTCTACCGGCCCTTCCACTGCGGCGGACGTTTTTCTGCAAAAGCCGCCGGTCCCTCAATTAAATCTTCCGAAGCAAACAACGCGGCCATAGCGGGGTAATCCCACTGCTTTGTGATGGCGCCGTCCAGCGTGTCTTCCAAACCGAGCGCAACGGTTTCCTTTGAAGCACGGATCGACATCGGGCTGGCTCGCGCGATCGTCTGCGCCACTTCCAACGCGGTGTCCATAAGCGCATCAGGCGTGGTTACATAATTCACAAAACCAAGCTCCTTGCCTTCTTCAGCGCTTACACGGCGCGAAGTGAGGATAAGGTCCATGGCACGTTTCGTCCCGATCGCGCGCGGCAGACGGTGCAGCCCGCCACCCAGTGCGGCAAGTCCCACATTCGGCTCGGGGAGAGAAAATGTTGCTGCCTGAGAGGCTATGATAATGTCACAGGCCAGAGCGATCTCGAAACCACCACCCATGGCTAGCCCGTTCACCGCCGCGATAACCGGTTTGGTCAAATCGAATCTTGAAGTCAGGCCGGCAAAGCCGCTGTCTGGCATGGTCAGATCACCACCCGCCGCCTGATATTTGAGATCATTACCTGCACTAAACGCCCGCTCTCCAGCAGCCGTCACAATCGCAACCCATTGGTCAGGATCAGCGGCAAACTCGTTGAACACACGGTCCAATTCCATATTCGCCGGTGAATGGAGCGAATTCATTACTTCCGGGCGGTTCAGCGTCACGATTGTGATCGGCCCGTCGCGCTCTACGGCCACAAATTCCAAATCAGCCATCATTTTACCCCTGAGTTATTATAATCAGCCCATGCGCTTCGGATGCGGCAGGGCCATGCATAGAGGGTGCCTGGGCTAGCCTATCAGTTGCACTAGAACCCCGTCCGTCGTGCTACTTTTTCGGTGCCTCGACAAGCCCGCCAGCGCCGCGCGGGTCAATCGGCAGACCATGCACCTGCATATTGTGGCTATGACCAAGCTGATGAAGCGCAAAGGCAGTCTGCATAGCCGAAACACGGCCCTGCGCATCCGCTGCGGCATTAACGGATTCTTTTGCGAGTTTTAGGGCGAATAACGGCTTGGCTGCTATCCGACTGGCCAGATCGAGTGTAGAAGATTCGAGGTCAGCAGCAGTGACGACTTGATTGACCATGCCGAGGCGATGAGCATCCTGTGCAGATACGGAATCGGAGGTAAACAGCATCTCTTTAGCCTTACGAGCCCCCAATTCCCAAGGGTGCCCGAAAAACTCAACGCCAGTCATCCCCATCGACACTGTATTGTCCGAAAACGACGCATCTTCGCTCGCGACGATCAGGTCGCAGGGCCAGACTAGCATCAATCCACCCGCGATGCATTTGCCCTGAACCTGAGCGATAGTAGGTTTGGGAATATTCCTCCAACGCTCGCTCAGCCCCTGATACAGCTCCTTTTCGCGCGCCATCCAGCCTTCCGCACCATCGCAGGAAAAGCCACACCATGTGCCTACCGTGTCGTAATCTTTAAGACTGCCTATCGGGTCTGGCTCACGTAAGTCGTGACCCGCCGAGAAATGGGGGCCGTTGGCCGCAAGAATGATAACTGAAATATCATCATCCGCCGCAGCCTTGTCGAATGCATCGTTCAACTCATAAAGCAATTTCGTATTCTGAGCATTGCGCGCTTCCGGCCGGTTAAGCGATATCCGGGCCACACGTTCAACTGGTACTTCAAAGGTTATCGTCTCAAACACGTTTCATGCTCCTTTTAGCTAATATTCAAAAAGTAGGCCTTCATCTAGCCTTACGCAATCATTAAAATTGCACTATGTTATTCTTTTGATCAATATGCGTTGCGATCGACTCTAGTCAAGCTTTGATTGACTGGCGTTGGGAGCTACACAGCAATAAAATCCGCCTGTTTACCCATGACTAATCCGGTCGAGCGCAGCTTGCGGCCCGAGAAAGGCCGCATCGGCCTTATGGAAATCAGACACTTCGGGCGCCATCGTCACGCCAGCATCAACAGTAATTACCTCACCTGTAACATGCGCCGCGTCGTCACTGGCGAGATATGTGAAAGCACCTGCAATTTCACGCGGATACATTGCCTGACCAAGCGGGGATGCCTTTTCCGCCAGCTTGCGAAGCGTGTCGTTATCCGCGCCGGTTAAATTTTGGATCAACGGTGTAACCACCGCGCCAGGGGCCACCGCATTCACGCGCACACCTTCAGGGGCGAGTTCCGATGCGACGGACCGCGTCAGCCCGATCACTGCGTGCTTGGCAGTGGAATAAGCATGCGCCCCAAATCCTCCACGCAGCCCTGCAACGCTTGCAGTATTAAGGATTGTACCTTTGGTTGATGATACCCGCATGGCAAGCGCCGCATGTTTACATCCAAAGAAAACACCATCCAGCATTACCGCCAAAGTCGCCCGCCAATGTTCGTAAGGCGTATCGCAAATAGAGCCAACTGCCCCGACAAATCCAGCATTGTTAATCATGCAGTCGAGTTGTCCAAATGTCTGAGTGGCGGCCAAAATTGCAGCGGCGACATCATCCTCCACCATCACATCAGTGCGACAAAAAATCGCTTCTCCCAGTTCGGCGGCCAGTGCTTCACCAGCCACAACATCCATGTCGGCAATGACGAGCTGCGCTCCTTCTGCTGAAAACATGCGTGCCGTTGCCTCACCGATACCGCTGGCGCCGCCCGTAATTACCGCAACTTTTCCTTTCAATCTTCCGCTCATAATTCGCTCCTGTAGACGATCCATTCAATATCAAAAGGCAACGGCAGTTTAACGCAAGTCAACAATGCATGCCCAGTGCAATTTTGTTCCTTGCTGGCCAAGACTTATGAAATTGAGGGTAGTTTCGGTTATTCGTGAAACTGCACAAACTCTTCCAGCGGGCAATTTGCCGCTCCAAATCACAGCGAGCGACCGACGATTTCCTTCATAATTTCCGAAGTCCCGCCAAAAATTCGCGTAACGCGGGCATCGCGCCACATACGCGCGATCATATATTCATTCATATAACCCGCCCCACCGAACAATTGCAGCGCAGCGTCACAACATTTACCCTGCAGTTCAGAATGGTACAGCTTCGCAGCCGACGCTTCGACAGCATTGAGTTCACCGCGAATATGGCGAGAGAGCGCCCAGTCTAAATGAGCCCAGCCAACTTGTAGTCCGGTCGCCATCTCCGCCAATGAAAAACGCGTGTTTTGCATATTAAAAATGGTAGTACCAAATGCTTTGCGCCCCTTGGTATATTCAACGGCTTCATCCAGTGCCCGCTGTGCGGCGGCTTGCGCGCATACCGCAATGCTCAGCCGTTCTTGCGGCAGCCTTTCCATAAGATAACGAAATCCGGCATGCTCTTCGCCCAAAATATTGCACGCCGGAACGCGCACATCCTCAAAAAACAATTCGGAGGTATCAGCGGCGTGCTGCCCGATTTTGTCAAGATTGCGCCCGCGCGCAAAACCGGGTCGATCCGCCTCCACCAAAATCAACGACGTGCCCTTTGCTCCGCCCTCTTCCGATGTTTTGGCAACCACGATTATAATATCGGCATGTTGCCCGTTGGTAATATAGGTTTTCGACCCGTTGACGATATAGTCACTACCATCACGCCGGGCGGTTGTTTTAATCCCTTGCAGATCAGAACCGGTCCCCGGCTCTGTCATCGCAATCGCAGAGATGGCTTCCCCGCTGATCATCGGTGGCAACCAACGTTCACGCAATTCCTGAGAAGCATAATCAACAAGATAATCAACCGCGACATCAGATTGCAAGACGACCCCGGCGGAACAGCCGATATAGCTCAGCTCTTCATCAATGATGGCATTATACCGATAATCTGTACCAAGCCCTCCATAAGCTTCGGGCACCGTTGGACATAATAGGCCCGCTTCCCCGCATGCCAGCCAAAAATCACGATCGACAATGCCTTCAGCTTCCCACCTATCAAGATGCGGGACAGCCGCCTGTTTAAGGAATTTGCGAACCTGATCGCGAAAAAGTTCATGCTCTGGCTCAAAGACAGTCCGTGTATTTGTATTCAGCATCATAAATCTCTTATTCTCAAAGTGCGTTGGAGGAGTCCGGTAAACCGGGCCACGACCACAGGCGACCAACCAAAGGGCCGTACGGAAAATTCCACGTGATTAAAAATGAAAATTGCACTCTGTTATCAAATTAGTCAAGTGCACATAATGTTACTGCTTGTTCAGTTCCAGCGTTTCTTCAAAAAAGGCAAGCGCGCGCAGATGAAATGCACGTGCAATATAGTGCAAACTGACGTTATGTCCCGATTGTGCTTGCAACGCGGTTTCGACGCGCGGTGATCGGGTGAACAGGGCGGCCGTCTCGTGCAACGCAGGCCAGCCAGTTTCGGTAACCGCCTCATGATCGCCCAGCGTGATACGAACCGGGACCTCAATCGCGCTGGCGGTCCGCAAAAACTGAGAGGGCCAAACGACGGAATCGGCAAGTTCAGTGGATGGTGGCGGGACAACCGAGACATCTTTACGGAGCAGCGCAGCATCATAGCTTTCAGGCGGTCCATAGAAAAGCTCAGCAGCCGATTTTCCTGCACTATGCGCCTCGTCACCATCTAAATTAGCGGAAACTGCACTTGCCAGCTTTTCCGAAAAACGCAGAGGAACACCCGACACGTCCAAGCCAAGCAAACCGTGCGGTTGCTCCGCAGCGACGCGCAAGGTGACGATACCACCCATTGAATGACCCACCAGAAAAACCCCTGCCCCTGCACCGGGTGCGCGAGAAAGCTCGTCTACCAACCCACCTATAAGGCTAAGCTGGCGATCAAGGTGACAGCCATCGGGGAACAGTGCGCTACTTGCACCATAGCCGGGCCGATCAACCGAAAAAACGCGAAAGCCCAGCGACGCCCCCAACTCGACAAGGGATCCTCTATGATTGCAGGGATGGTGCCAATAGGCTGAATTATAACCGCCACCCGGAAGCGCGATAATCGTCGCTAGCGCGGGTTCACTCGGTTCACCCTGAATGGCGGACAGTGCCAGCCCGCCAGTCTCAATCCTCTCGTCTGTAACCGTAAATGTCATATTTTATGTTCCTTTTCGCCAAAGCCGGAATCCCGGTCCATATGGCGAGCCGATAACAAGAAGAAATAGGCTGATAGGACGCCGGCCAGCATGAAAATGGCGATTGCATAGCTCAGCCCATCGGCCGGTGAACCGGTAACGCCCGATAAATAATCGCTCAACTTGCCAACCCCCCATGGCCCAAGCCCGCCTCCTAGAATAGCGGCGGCAGTAACCCCGACTGCCGCCGACAACGCCCGTGTGCCGGGAAGCGCCAGACGCTGGATCAAGGCATTACAGGGGGCGAGATAAATATTTGCGAAAACCGATGAAACGAGCGCAGCGACGATCGAGACAACAAGATTGCCAGTTAGAAACTGAAGCATCGCAACAGGAGTGGCAATGATTGCAGCAAAAGCAGGAAAAAGCATCAGCCGACTGGGCCGATGACGCGCAATTTTGTCACCGAGAACGCCGCCACCCAGCGTGCCGACAGCGCCCGCACCAGCCATGACAAATCCAACCAGCATAGCGACCTGACCAAGATCAAGATCAAAACTACGACTGTAAAATGGTGCCGCCCATGTCAATATCGATATGGACACGATGCTCTGCATACCCAGCCCCAAGATACAATAGCGAAAGGCCTTACGCCGCCATATATCGCACAGCGCCCCGACCAGTTTCGGAGTAGCAACCTGCCCCGCCCCGTCAGTAGTCCGCGCAGGTTCTTTCAATCCAATCATCAGGATCGGTACAAGACACAGCCCGACAGCACCAATCGCGAAAAATGCCCCACGCCAGCCCAGCTCAACCCCCAGATGACCGCTTAGCACCAAACCAATCATACTGCCCAAAGGGAAGGTCGATCCCAATATAGCTATCGCGCGGCCATGCTTTTGTTTCGGATAATAATCTGCGATCAGAGAATAAGATGTTGGCAGGCAGCACGCTTCCCCGAGCGCGACGCCCACGCGCAGAAACAGCAGAAAGATGAAGCTGCCCGCAAGCCCGACAGCAAATGTCATCCCGCTCCAGATGATTAATGCGAAGATTAGAATTGCCTTGCGGTTGCTGCGGTCCGCCAATCGCGCCATCGGAATGGAGAGCGCCGTGTAGGGAATGAAAAATGCAAAACCCATCAGCAGGCCGATCTGTTCATCGGTCAATAGGAGTTCAGCCTTAACCGGCACTTGCAGCACGCTCATCGCAACCCGGTCGATATAGTTTACAAGCCCGATTGCGAACAGAAGACCTAATGCCAGATGCGCGCCCGGTTGCGCCTTTGCGGTCTTCTCAAGACCGGGTGTAATTGGCTGCAACTGTTTTCTCCTATGCTAGGTCCAGAACTGCTCTGGATATGTGTTAGGCCGCCATTCTATGTTGGGCGGGAGCGCATTTAACCATTGCTCAAGAAATCCTGACGCCAGCGGCCCGCCTGTTCAATAAAGTCGAAAATATCGCTCATACTTTCCGGCGCGGCAGGCGCAGTGACGGTGATGATTGTTGCCCCAGCGTCAAGAAAGGCCGGTGCAGCCTCCAATGTTTGAGCAACATCGGCCTTGCCCGTTGCTCCCATGACATTACCCAGCCCGACTTTAATATGTTGATCGGCCATATCGCGGCCGACTTCGTTAACCGCCTCAGCAAGCCGGTCAACGCCTTCGCGCAATCCCTGCGCGTCCAACCCCATTGGGCACCAACCATCACCAAGCCGCGCCATGCGCATTGCGTTTTTGTCTGTCATTTTTAGACCCATGAGCATCGGTATACGAGCCTGATGCGGACGCGGCAGACAGTAGGCATCGGTCAATTTGAGGTTGGCCGATTCAAAATCAACCGGCTGCTCACCCCATATTGCGCGGCATGCCGTGACATTCTCGTCCAACCGGCGATAACGTTCCTCCCACGGAATATTTTGCGCTTCATATTCAGCCCGTTGCCAACCAACCCCAAGGGCCAGTTGCACTCTACCTTTCGTAAGCGCGTCGAGCGTCGCGATCGTCTTCGCGAGCAATAATGGCGGCCGCAGCGGCGCAAGAAGTATTCCAGTCGAAAGGATCAAATTCTTTGTCACGCCGCCCATCGCAGCCAATGTCGTCAATGGCTCTGGCCAAGCCGATTCAGACCGGTGAAGGAATTTTCCATAAGGATAGCCGGACGTGTCCGGACCGAGCATAAGATGATCGCCAAATGTGATCGAATGCAGCCCGGCCTCATCAGCCGCACGTGCAACGTCAATACATACGGAAATATCTTCATGGGCTGGTATCTGATAGGGACGGAAAAACAAGGATAGCTGCATTTTTAACTCCTCAGTTTAATTAATTACGCATTCTGCTCAAGCCAGCGCAAGGCGCGCTGAAACAGGAAAATAGTCTGGTCATGAAGCATGCGGCCTACGCCAGGGTCCGCTTTACCGGCGGCGGCGCGCGCATAGGTTCCTTCGAGCAGGATACCCAGCTTGTAGCAGGCCAGAACCTTGTACCACAGCAGGCCATTCATATCCCTGCTACTATGCGCAGCATAATATTCGACCAGCTCGTCTGCTTCGGGAAATCCGTCCCATGGCGTAACTGGCAATCGCGCTTGATCGACATCATCGCCGGGCCATGTCGCCAGCAACCAGCCAAGGTCAATCAGCGGGTCTCCCAGCGTCGCAAGTTCCCAATCGACAATTGCCGCAATCTCAGGGCCGTCATTGCGATACATTACATTAGCGAGATGGTAATCGCCGTGCATGATGCCCGGCGTAAAACTCGCAGGACAATTTGTTTCAAGCCAATGTCCGATCACATCAACACCGGGCAGCGCATCTGGCCCATCCCACTCCGTGAACCGTGCGTAGCCATCTAACTGGCTCTTCCAACGGCCGGTTTGACGTGTCAGGAAATTCTCGACCTTGCCAAAATCACTTAGCCCCACTGCAATGGCATCCACCTGCCCAAGCTTTGCGACCGCATCGACAATTTCAAATCCCATTTGCCGACGGATTGCTGGATCGCCCGCATGCAATGGCGGCAAAGCGACGGTTGCGTTAAAACCCTCCACCGGCTCCATCAGGTAAAATGCGGTCCCGATCACGGCGGGATCACCACATGCGGCGATCAGACGCGCATGCGGCACGTTGGTGTCCGCAATGGCAGCGAGAACGCGGGCTTCACGGCGCATTGTCTCATTGCCGTCCGCAATAGTTGTTTTGGGCGGATGGCGCAAAACATAGGACCTGCCTGCACGGGAAAAACTCAGCAATATATTCTGCGTACCACCGGCCAGACGTTTTAAGTTTTCAAGCGGTCCGGTCCCCAGCCCTTCCTTATCCATCCACTCGCAAAGGCGCGCCTGATCGACCAAATTATCACTCACAGCGAGGCACCACCATCAACGGTTATCGTCTGCCCGACGACATAATCGGCTAAAGGAGAGGCCAGATACAACACCGCGCCCGCTATATCGTCCGGGGTCCCGAGCCGTTTCGACGGGATCATGCTCAGGGCCCATTTCCGTCGTTCGGGATGTTCAGTCATGACCTTGGTAAGTTTGGTATCGACTAAGCCGGGCGCGACCCCGTTGACACGAATTCCATCACCGATCCAAGCCTGTGACAGAGAACGAACCAGCCCCAATACGCCTGCCTTTGACGCATTATAGGCAGGGTTGCCCAGTGTAGTACGATAAGCCGCGTTGGAACTGAGCATGACAAGCGAACCTCCGCCATCTGCCAATAAATCGTGAAATCGCGTAGCACAGGCCATCATGCTGTTCAGATTAACGGTCATCACCTTTTCGAAGCCAGCCATTTCGAATTCGCCCCGCTCATAGATCACCGTGCCCTGACATAGCACCAGCACATCCAACCGGTCGAACGGGTCCGCTGCATTGGCCACAGCATTATAATCGGCAACATCGACACAAGCATAAGACAGCCCGCTAAGGTCGCTACCTTCTTCCCCTGCATAGTCGGCAGCTGACGAACGCGTACCCCAAACACAAACCTGCGCTCCCCGATTCCGAAAAGCATGCGCCACCCCATTACCAATCCCGCTGGAACCACCTACAATCAAAACATTTTTGCCGCTAAAATCCATCGAAACCTTCTTTCCTAAAATAGCATTATCGTTCATAGTCATCCACAGGCCATAGAATGGCGATGATCAGAGGAACCTCCATGCAAGACCTGAACAACATTATAACCGAACTGGCCGATCGTCAGTCGATCACCGACCTGTTGCTCGCCTATTGCGCGGCCTGTGACCGGATCGACGAAGCGGCGCTGCGCACTTGTTTCCATCCCGATGCGACTCACGATCATGGCGGCTATGTCGGCCCTTCCAGTGAATGGATCGCCCCGGCTCTTGCGTGGCTGAAAGGGCGCGTTGGAATAACTCACATGATCTCCACACCGCGCATTGTCATTAAGGGCGACAGAGCGGCCAGCGACTGCCATTTCGTCGCTTATAATCGCACCGACAAGCAGGAGGGCATGTTGGAAGAAGTGCTGGTCAAGGGTCGCTATGTCGACCGTCTGATCCGCACCGAACAGGGTTGGCAGATCCTTCACCGCACAGGTATCCATGATTTTGAATTGATCCGCGAAGTTCCAGCCGAAACGCGGCCTATGGCTGCTGGCCCCTCCAGCGGCGGTCCGGCGGACGACCCTTTTGCACGCGAACTTGCGGCGTTGATGGGCGGCTGACGCTCCCCTTGAATTTGAACGTAATTGAGGTGAACGTATGGCGCGCATGCATGTACGCCAGAAAAAGGGCGATACATCACGCCGTTTAATGAACCTGCTCGGCTGCACCTGCCGTCAGGACGCGTCGATTTTGGTAAACCGTATCGGCAATTCCTTCATCGGTCGTAACAGCACATGCGGAATATGAATAATATCAGGTAGAGGCCGCGCCAATTCGATATCATTCATCCGGCACAAAAGCGCCGTGAAAGCCATATTCAGTTCGCGCCGCGCAAGCGCTCTGCCAACGCAAAAATGCGGGCCGTTACCGAAGGCAAGATGGGCCTTATTATTGCGATCAATATCGAATTTATGTGGACATTCAAATTTGGCAGGATCACGATTGGCCGCCGCATAGCGCGTCATCACAATCGAACCGGCGGGAATATCAACGCCGCCCACCTGCGTGTCGCAGGTCACCAACCGCGCCAACCCCGGAACCGGAGAATCGTAGCGCAGCGCCTCTTCGACAAAATCCGGGACACGCGAAATATCCGCCCGCAAACGCGCCATCACGTCGGGATTGCGCAGCAAAATAAGCATGCCATGCGAAATCATCGTCACGACCGATTCATATGTGCCTGACAAAAACTGGCGCATCAGGCTTTGCAGTTCGAGCATATTCAGCTCTTCGCCATCATCTGTGCGTGCGGATACCAATGCAGTAATCAAATCTTCGCGCGGCTCCTTGCGCCGTTCTTCCAACTTGCCGGCAATGAAATGCTGCATCTCGACAATAGTGTCGGCATTTTCACGCAACTCCTCGATGGTCATCACCCGGCTGGTAGGGGCCATGATCGCCTCGCCCCATTTTTTGAACTGAGCCATCTGGTCCGACTCAAGACCAAGCTGCTCTGATATAATCGTGCCGACCAGCGGGAAGGCAAATTCGCTGACAAATTCGCATTCACCGCGCTCGATGAAGCGGTCGATCATCGCATGGCATAATTGTTCAATACGGCCGCTGAGCGCCGCAATCCGTTTGGCATTGAAGATCGTGTCGGCAATGCGCCGATAACGCGTATGAGCTGGTGGATCGGTAAAATTCAGTGTCGGCAAATCCGGCCAACCGCGCGCTTCCAATATTTCCTGATGGACCTTCCAGTTTTCACCCTGAAGCATGCCATATCCGTCCATATTATTGGAAAAGGTTTTCGTATCCAGCAGGACTTTACGAAGATCATCATATCCAGCGATTATATACATGCCGGTTTCTGGCATCTTATATACGGGCACCTGTTCGTGCAGCGCCGCATAATATTCGAATGGGTCGTCCAGCACTGCCGGATCGAGAAAGTTAAAATCCTCAATAGGTTTGGAACCAGTTTGCCTATCCATCATTCTCTCCCAATTCGTTCCGTGGCCATTTCGCAACATGCCCCTAGATTTGCCTTTCACAATCGAAATAGGAACATTCTAACCGGACACTATCACAGCAGAATCAATCACGCATCTACAATTTTAACATGCTGTGCAATTTATGGTCTACGTCAGGAAAGATGCGATCCTTTCATATAGCGCTGCAGGTGAAATTGTTTTCCGCCAAATTGTTTTTCGATGGCAAGTGCCCGGCGAAAATAACCGCTGATCGGTGTTTCATCTGCAATGCCAATTGCTCCATGAATTTGCACCGCATCCTGAGCCACGCGGCGGCATGCTTTTGCCACCAATGCCATGCAGGCCGATGTCGCCGTCGCCCGGTCCCGGCTATGCAGCTTGCCCCGTGCCAACTGCGTAATGTTCTGCGCTTGTTCTATCACAACCGACATATCGACCATGCGGTGTTGCAGTACCTGAAATGCGGAAAGTGGCTGCCCAAATTGCATCCTTTCCCGAGTATATTCAACTGTCTGGTCGAGCATCGTCTGCATAATTCCGACCGCCTCAGCACAGACCGCCACAGTTCCGTCATCCATCGCCTGCTCGGCACGCCCCCGGGCCTCTTCTCCGCTAGCAATCACGCAAGACCGAGGAAGCCTCACCCCGTCGAAATGAAGATGGCTGCCCGAAGCACCGTCGATCATCTTGAAATCCTCGCGCGTCACACCCTGCGTGTTCGCTGCAACCATCAACAGGAATGGTGACTCTGAATCACCATTCTCCTGACGGGCCAAAACCACAAAATGATCGGCCAATGGTGCATCGCGAACTAAAATTTTGTTCCCACTCAGCACCAGTTCCTCCGCCCCCATATCCACAACAGTATTGGCGGATTGAAGATCATAGTCATTAGGGCCATCAGCCAAAGCAGGTACAATAATCATTTCGCCCTGTGCAGCAGCAGACAGCCATTTCGCCCCAGCTGCACCCGCAGGATCAAGCAGCGCGGAGGCCATGACCATCGTCGACAAATAAGGCTGCGCCACCAGATGTCGGCCAAAACCCTCCATTAATATCGCATGGGCAGCGGGTCCGGCTTCCATTCCGCCCAGAGCCTCTGGCAACGCGGCGGCAAGCAAACCTAGCTCACCACCAAGCTTTTCCCACGTTTCGCGATCGCAGCCAGTGCCGCATAAAACATCGTGCCTATCGCCCAAGACCCGTTCTACCAGATCGCCAATTGAAGCGAGCAATTCACGCTGTTCGTTCTGCTGTTCCATATCGTCTGCTTTCATGTCCGCCATCAGATACCCAGCGCCGTCCGGGTAAGGATATTGCGCTGAACTTCGCTCGAACCACCAAAAATACTAATTGCCCGCATGTTCAAATAGTGAGCAACCGGTGTCATCGCTCGCGGCGGAACATGAGCAGAGGCTTCAGCCTTTCCGAACAGCACTGGCCCCTGATCGATCTGGGCATATGCACCGATTGCATCCACTTCCAGTTCGGTGATTGCCTGCATGATATGGCTCACATGAAGCTTGTGGACCGATGCCAATGTATCGCCTCGCGCCATCTCTCCACGCCTTATGGCCTCCAGCAAGCTATGCTCAGATTGCTCCAGTGCAGCGATTTCGATTTCAACCTCCGCCAGCCGCACTGCAAATGCAGGGTCAGATGCGGCTGCGGAAAATGGACCGTCAGCCGCGATTATCTTGTTCAGCAAGCCGAGTGCATTTTTGAGATAAGCCGCGCCAGAACCACTGCCGCGTTCGTTAACGAGCAGGAATTTTGCTACTTTCCAGCCCTGATTTTCATCGCCAACAAGATTGGTCGCCGGAACCCGCACATCGTCAAAAAATACCTCGTTGACTTCATGCTCACCCGACATTGAAAGGATTGGCCGGACCGTGACGCCCGGCGCGTCCATCGGTACCAACAGAAAACTGATGCCGGCCTGACGCGGCCCCTCGCGTGATGTGCGTACGAGTACGAAAATCCACTGCGCAAACTGAGCATGGGTGGTCCAGGTTTTTTGCCCATTGATAACATAATCATCGCCGTCCCGCTCCGCTTTGCACTCCAGTGCCGCCAGGTCGGACCCTGCCTGCGGTTCGGAATAGCCCTGACACCAGACATGTTCGCCAGACAGAATTTTCGGCAAGAAACGATCTTTCTGCTCCTGTGTACCAAATTCGATCAGTACGGGCCCGCATAATCTGACCCCGGCAACCGGCAAATTGGGCGTTCCGGCGCGTGCGCATTCATCGTTAAATATATATTGCTGCGTTGCTGTAAAACCTGCCCCGCCATATTGTTCCGGCCAGCCGGTTGCCGCCCAGCCTCGTTCAAATAATATCCGGTGCCATTTGGCAGCAAGACTGCCGTCAGCAAAAACCCCCGTTTGCAACTCGGCTTCCTGGCGCAGTTCAGGGGTGAATTTCTCAGCAAGGAAGCGGCGCACCTCCTCGCGAAAAGCGCTGTCTTCAGCGCTGAGTTCCAGTTCCAATTCGATCATAACATCTCTACCCAATGGCCCCTAAGCGGGCGTGTTTCCGTTACCGGCAGTAATTTGGCGGAATAGATCAGCACATGCGGCATTGGCAGAAATTTGTACATCTAGCGCAGCGCAGCGGGCTACCAGATCGCGCAAATACCATTTCCCGGCTGCGCGCAGGCTATTTTCAGCCTCTCCGCTACCTTCCACAGCGGTCAGCCGAGCAGCGATCCATCCCAATGCTGCTAGCCCCGCCAGTTCAAGAAAGGCTGTTGCCCCTGCTTCGGCCGCAGAAGTCTCAGTGCGCATTGCCGCGAGGCGGGCAGCTGCCTGCTCCAACAACTCGCAACAATCGAGCGCGACATCCGCACTTGTGCTGTCATGCGTGGCAAGATCTTCACGCGCCATCTTGAGGAAAATATCAAGCCCTGCGGATTGATCCTGCCATAATCGTCGATGTAGCAGGTCAAGCGCCTGCATACCGGTCGTACCTTCAAAAATCGTCGCGATCCGTCCGTCGCGCAGCGCCTGTTCCAGCGGCCATTCATCAGTATATCCGGCCCCGCCCAGCACCTGTATTGCCTCGCTCGCCAGTTCGAAACCTGCCCCGCCTGCCAGCGTTTTGTAAATAGGCAACAGGAAGGCAACCAAAGCCGATGATTGCTTGCGATATTCTTTGTCTCGGTCATGCAGCGCAAGGTCGGCGTGCACACCAAGCAACAGGCCAAGCCCGCGCAAAACCTCAAGCTTCGCCGTCATATCCAACAACATGCGCTGAACATCGGGATGGCTATCAATCGTAACGGGCGATGCACCCGGTGGACCGCCCTGACGGCGCTCAGCGGCATAATCATGTGCCGTCTGAACCGCTGAGGCAGCAAGCCCAAGCCCTTGGGCGCCGACGCAAAGCCGCATATTCACGATCATGACAAAAAGCTGAGACAAGCCCCGTCCTTCGTCCCCGATCAACCAACCTTTTGCCCCTTCAAGACCAAGCTGGCAGGTCGGCGAGCCGTGCAGGCCAAGCTTTTTTTCAATCCGGCGTACAAATATCGCGTTGGGCGAACCATCATCAAGGATATTCGGTACCAGAAACAGGCTCAGCCCGCCTTCTGTACGCGCCACCACACAATGGCCGATACGCGGGCATAAATCATGATCGCCAAAGCTGATCCACATTTTCTCCCCGCTGACAGACCAGCTGCCGTCTTCATTGGGGACAGCGGTTGTTCGCGCGCGTGCGACGTCGGACCCGGCATCCGATTCTGAAATACAAATGGTCGCAGCCCATTCGCCTGACACCAGACGCGGCAGCCATTCCGCTTGTATTTCTTCGGACCCATGAGCGAAAATCAGTCGCGCCGCCGATCTCAGTAAAACCGGAAACATCGCAAATGCTGCGCATGAGCCATCCAGCAATTGTTGCACAGTGGAAGACAAAAACAAGGGCAGACCCTGGCCGCCAACTTCCTCAGGCAAATCCAAAGTTGGCCAGCCCAGTGCAACATAAGAGTCCCATGCCTGCTTGAACGGTTGAGGTACGACAACACGGCCATCGGTTAACCCGCATCCCTGTTGATCAGCAATATGATTTATCGGGGCAATTTCACCGGCGCAGAAATCCGCCGCTTGTTCGAGAATGGCCTCGGTCAATTCGCTGTCGGCGCTACCCAGCGCACCATCAAGCGAACGTAACCTGTCGATCCCGGGCGTATTCTCAACCTGCACCAGTAGCGCACCGACATCGAGACGGGGTGGATGGGCGCTCATTTTCTTATCCCCCAATTAAGCAAATGATCAGACCGGTTTAAATACAGGCAACGGTGGGCCATCTTCAGTTGGCTGAAAGGCGACGCTTACCTGCTGACCGATTTCCACAAAGGCCGGATCACAATCAACAATTGCCGTCATCATGATCGGGCCCTCTGCTAGCTGCACCATTGCAGGAACCTTAAACACTGGTGCTCGATCCGTAATCGTGAAAGTGTAAATCGTGCCTGTGCCGGCCGCATCGCACCATTCGGTACGGTCACTGCCGCAATGCGGGCAGAAAGGACGCGGATGGACATAATGCTTTTCGCATGAAAGGCAGCGCATAACTACTAGCCGCCCTTCGGCCGCAGCATCCCAATAGGGTGTTACTTCGGGCCAAATTTCCGGCGCTTTAGGAAGTGGGACATTTTCAGACATGGAATTCAGACCCTTTCGAGAATTGCAGTGGCCGAGCCATGATAGCCAGCGAGCGAGCCGCCCGTACCATGTGCCACGGCAAGCGAACAATCAGGAACCTGCACAGCGGGGTGCGCCTCACCGCGCAATTGGCGAACAGCCTCCAGCAGCTTGGTGATACCGCCCCTATTGCCGGGGTGATTGTTGCACAATCCGCCGCCGTCAGTGTTAAATGGCAACTTGCCTACGCCGGAAATGAGGTTTCCGTCAGCAACGAAACGCCCTCCCTCACCCTTTTCACAGAAACCTAAATCTTCCAGCTGCATGATAACTGTGATGGTGAAACTATCGTAAAGCGAAGCATAGCGAATATCCGCTGGCGTAACCCCAGCTTCAGCAAAAGCAGATCGGCTCGATTCACACCCCGCCGAATAGCTCAGATCAACCTTACCGCCTGCATTATGCTTTACTGCCTCACCGGCACCGCGCAGACGAACGTTCGGACGTTTGAGATTTTTAGCGATCTCAGGCCGCGCCAAAACAACTGCACCGCCGCCATCGCTCATCACACAGCAGTCCAGCCGGTGCAGAGGAGAAGCCACAATAGGCGAAGAAATGACATCCTCCACAGTGACAATATCCCGCAATAAGGCATTGGGATTATGTTGCGCATGATGCGAAGCGGCGACTTTTACCCAAGCCATCTGCTCCGCAGTCGTGCCGAATTCGTGCATATGCCGCTGGGCCACCATGCCATACAGCGCGGCCGGCCCGAAATAATAGCCATCCTCAAATGGCTGCTCTGGTGCCCCGCGCCAATCCACGCCGCCAAGGCCGATAAATTTCCTGCTGGCAACTTGATTATCCGCGCATGTTATTAGCGCCACATCACATTTGCCCGCAGCAATAGCTAGAGCGGCGTGATGAACATGCCCAATATAGCTTGAACCACCTGTTTCCGTACTATCAGTATAACGCAGGTCCAGCCCCATATATTGAGCCATAGTCATTGCGCCGATTCCGGGAGCATCCGCCCCGCAGAAATAGCCATCAACGTCAGACAGGCTCAGTCCGGCATCCTCGACCGCCCCTTTGGCGACATCGGCGTGTAATTGAGCCAGAGAAATCCCGTCCGCCTTGCGAGTGGGATGTTCATAAATTCCGATAATATTGGCATCAGATGGGTACATTGCACTCTTCCGTTACTAATCATCTGCTGTGGGCTCGCAAGCGAACCCACAGCAAATTTAATTAAAGCTCTAAATTAAAGCTCAATGTTATAACAACGCTGTGCATTTTCCTGCAAAATCTTACGCACATGCGCTGGATCTACATCGGCAAGAACTTCGCTGAGATGCGCCTGAGGATCAGGATAAAGCGCTGTCGGATGTGGAAAATCGGTTTCGAACATAACATTGTCCGGTCCGATCAGATCGAGCATCTTAGAAGGCGCAATTTTCTCAAACCAGAAAGACGCAAACATTTGGTCTTTGAAATATTCAACCGGACGTCGCTGCATGTTGTGATCAGGCATCATCTCGTCGACCTGATACTCTAACGCTTCGAGCAGGAATGGAATCCAGCCAATGCCGCTTTCTACCGAGACAATCTTCAATTTAGGATATTTGTCAAGCAAGCCGCTAACAATGAAGTTTGCCAAAGTAGCCGCATTGCCGATGTAGAACAGCATCGCGCCAACTGCCATCTTCTTCTGGAAGTCAAGATCCTTCCAAGTCACGGCGAAACCGTCAATACCGCCAGTCGCAATGTGGAAGTTGATCGGGATTTCTTTGTCATTGCACAGTTCGAACAGCGGTGCCCAGTGATCATCATTAAATGTCGGCAGGCCAAACTGCTCCGGACGATCAGGTAGGTTAAACCCTTTTACGTCATATTCTTCAACACAGCGCAGTGCTTCTTTGCCCATTGCCTTGCTGTCCCAGACAGGAAGCAATGCCATCGGAAGAAGACGCCCGCCAGATTGCTTCTGTGCATCGCCGCGATCGTCGTTATAAACCTTGATCAGCTCCTCGGCGAAGCCCTTATCGACCCAGTTCAGCAAGCTGACAGAAGATGAAGCAAAGCCATTCGGGTAGCAAATCTGAGCGTGAACTCCCAAATCATCCATGAATTTCAGGCGCGCATCGACATCATAGGCAGCAGGATGGCAATCCTCCACTCTGGGAATACTGAGTCGGCCCAGCCGTTTGTTGCGGTTTTTGTCGATTACACAGGCACCGGCGGGCGATATCAGCTCGTCACCGATAAACCAGTAATCCATCGAGCCTTCACGCTTCATATAAGGTGTACGATCCTTCATGCTTGCGGGCATGCGAGAGGTCCAAAGATCACCTCTTTCCGTGAAATGCGTGTCGACATCAATGATCTTAATGCCCTTGGTTAGCTCGCTTGTTCCCTGAAGGTCGGCGGCAGGCACGACCTTACCACCGTCCTTGAATGCCCCGACAAGCCAGCCGCCGACTTGAGTTTCATCAACGCCCAGTTCGGCACCGAAGCTGAATTTTTCGCTATCTTCTGACATTATCACTTCCTTTTCTTTTATCCGCAGCATCGAGCCTGACTGACCCGATTACTGAATTGCACAACTTAAATTCCAAAATGATGGTCCTTTAAATCAGGCCCATTGATTTATCGGTTCAAACATCACCCGTCGGACCGGGCCAATTGAGACGGCGAGAAAGCAAATTCCTGAACAACCGCAACGGCTTATTTGTGCCCGGCACACTGACGTCAAATAAATTGCTACGCATTCTCCTAATCTACATTCCTTGCTGTCCAAAACCCCATAATGAGAGCGACTCGGACATTTCAATATTAACTACATCATGGAAATTCCTCAATAATGCAATGTGTATTATTTTTTGTTTTGCGTCGACCCTGGCCTCCTTCCTTATTCCTCTCGCCCCTAACGTTCGAGAAAGCGACCTTTCCAATCATCGGAGCCACACATCAACATGTACGGTAGCGCAAAGTATGCTCCCGAGCAATTTCATCCACTCTTGACAGCGACATGATACAGCCCCTAGCTGCGAGTACTTACTGTAACATGATGCAGAAATAACCTATCTAAACGGAGCTGTCCATGATTGGTGGTATATTATTGGCCGAAAGCCTTCATAGGTTGGGTGTGCGAGACATGTTTACGCTACATGGCGGACATTTAGATCCCCTGCTAATCGGCTGCGCTTCCCTTGGTATTCAACTGATCGACACGCGGCACGAAGCCACGGCGGGCCATGCAGCAGAAGTGATCGGCATGCTTAAACCCGGCACTGTCGGTGTCTGCGCAATAACTGCTGGCCCAGCCTTTACCAATGCGCTGACGGCCATGGCAAGCGCTTATGCAAATGCCCTTCCGGCGCTGTTCATTGCCGGAGCGCCGCCGACACGCGAAGCCGAAACCAACGAACTTCAGGGTGGTTTTTCGCAACTCCCAATGGCCATCCCTGTAACCAAATGGGCACATCGGATACTATCGGGAGATCGAATTCCCGACCTTGTAGAGAAAGCCATGCGAATCGCACAGACTGGACGCCCTGGACCTGTCTTACTGGAAGTACCGATTGATATAATGTTTCGCGACGTGCCCCGCGTTCTGTTTCCCATTGCTGAAACGCCCTCCGGCCCGTCCAAACCGTCGCCATCCATCCCCGACGCCAAAGATTTTCTCGCTGCCATCGCGTCTGCGAAAAGGCCCGTTCTCATTTGCGGTACCGGCGCGATCACATCCGGCGCTAGCGCCGCAATTGATCGGTTTGCCCGCCTAACTGGTGTTCCGGTTGTCACCAACAGCAAGGCCCATGGCCTATTGCCTCATGATCACCCAGCCAATTTCGGGCCAGCCTCGACGCTAGCGGTCCTCAATGCAACCGGTGCCCCAAGACCGGATCTGGTAATTCTGGCCGGAGCGCGGGCAGGCCTGCTGCTCGGTGGGCGCTCGCACGCAATCATACCCAAGCACGCTAGGCTATTGCAGATTGACATTGAGGCGAGTGAGATCGGGCGGATGACACCAGTAGAGCTTGGACTTGTAGCGGACGCCGCAGAGACTTTCGAGGTACTTGGTGAACTCGCAGCGGAGCAGTCATGGCCCGAACTGGCGGACTGGCGCGCTACCCTCGCGAAAGCACATGCGGTGACCCCATTTGAACAGGAAGACGCTGTATGCAGCAGTGGACGGCTCCACCCGCACCATGCTGCTAAGGCTGTATTCGGCGCCATCTCTTCAGATGCAACCGTGGTCGTTGATGGCGGCGAGATGACGGCCTGGTGCGAACCACTTAACCGAGGATCCCGACCAGGCAGCTATCTGACCGCCGGCTATCTCGGTACGCTCGGCTTCGGGCCCGGCTACGCGATCGGCGCTGCTACCGCGCGCCCTGAAAGTCCAGTATTTTTGATTGCCGGTGATGGTGCAATCGGTTTCCACCTGCAAGAATTCGATACTATGGCAAGGCATAACCTCCCCATCATTACCATCATTATGAACAACGCGTGCTGGGCTATGTCCAAAAATGGCCAAGATTTGGTTTTTGGCAAAGACCGCCGAGTAGCAGTCGATCTGTGCGACAGAGCCTATGAAGATGTTGCCCGCGCCCTGGGCTGTGATGGCGAACGGGTGGAACGCATCGAAGACATTGGGCCGGCAATTGCACGCGCCTGTGCCAGCGGACGACCAACCTGCATCAACATCGCAACCGATGCAGAGGTGGTCCATCCCATTACTTTCGGGATGGCAGGCACCGATCCAACGAAAGGCAAGATCGAGATGCCGTACTATCAAAATGAAATTGGCTGATACAACGCCTCATGGGAGAAGTTTACGAACGCAGAGCGATTATCAGTCGCCATTTTCGTCCGTTGCAACACGACCTAAGGGCATAGGAAATTCTGGAAATTTACCTGTTACGTGAAATGTTAGTAGCATCTCTTCAGCCTGATCGACCAACTCACCCTTGGTAGCACCAATAAGTAACGTGAGCGTCGCAGTGAACAATGCTGACAGATATTCTTCATCAGGCAGTCGGCCAAGGCACCAGTCATTTATGATGGAATATTGTAAATTTGCCATCTCATTGGCAACCCTGCCCGGTTCCGCCCATTCCTTGAATGAGCCCCGTTCTTTCAAGATCTTAAACCAATCGGCCCAACCTCTTTGAGTCATATCCTGAATGGTTTCCCAGATATCGTTACTGGTTGTCGAGGAAAAGTAGATCGACACAATTGCCTTTGTGTAATTGCGAACTTTGAAATTCCGACGATTGGTAGAAAGTGTGCGGTCAATCACCCCTTCCAGACTGAAGGGATCTGTACGATATGAAATGAATTTCTGAAAATCTTCATACGCTTCACGGATCGCCAAAGCAATTAAACGGTCCTTGCTCTCATAAGCATTATAAAATGTACGCTGAGCAACATCTGCTCGCTGACAAAGCTTTCTGATGCTAAGATTTTCCAATCCACCCTCAGCAATCATCCGCCGTGCTTCCGTCAACAATCGCCGTCTGCGATCAATAATCTGCTCACTGGAATAGGATAGAGACTTTTTCGGATTGGCAACGAGACCCGACATATTTTTTTCTTCCAACACGCGTTTTCTGAACTCTTGCCGCCTGCCGACGCGAACATATTAGCACAGGTAGCAATTTTTCTTGCATTAGAACAAGTTTCGATGAACTATCCACTAGCATAAAATATGGCCCCTGTATCAAGACAATAGTGACAAATACCGGAAAGAGAGTGCAAAAATGCGAATTTTAGAAAACTTCTCACTGCACGGCAAACTCGCCGTCGTCACTGGCGCGGGGCGTGGAATTGGCAAAGGAATTGCGATTGCCTTGGCGCAAGCTGGTGCCGATGTCGTGATCAGCGCCCGCACAAAAAGCCAACTAGAGGGAGTCGCTGCAACAATCCGTGCGCTCGGCCAAAAATGCGAAATTTGCGTGGCCGATCTTGTCGCGCCAAATGGTCTGGACAAATTGGAGGATTTGATCGCCAAACAAGCTGATAGTCTCGATATCTGGGTCAACAACGCCGGTGGGCTACCCGATGCAACGCCTCGTTTCCTTACCAGAACATCACCGGAGCAATGGGATGCCCAAGTCGATCTCAATTTGAAGGCGGTGTGGGCCGGTTGCGTAAGTGCGGCGCGACTGATGAACACGGGAGCAATCATTAACCTCTCATCACGGGCGGCCTTGGGCGGACACCTTAAAAATGGCCCATATTCGGCGGCAAAAGCCGGCGTGAACAGCCTGACGGAGACCTTTGCACTGGAACTGGCTCCCGGTATACGCGTAAACGCGCTAGCACCAGGTCCGATCGCGACCACCAACATGCTCGAATCGATCGGTATCGCGAAAGATCAGGCAGATGACGTTTTAAAGCATTTCCCTATACCGCTGGGGCGGTTGGGCACGCCCGAAGATATCGGCGCTGCTGCAGTATTTCTCGCCTCACCCGCATCGAGCTGGATTACCGGGCAATGTCTTTATGTGACCGGAGGTTTTTGAACCACAAACCTCGGTTATGAAAAATTCAAATCCCTTGACCATGACGAAGCGCGTTACGGCATCACAGAAAAAAACAGTGCGAAAGGAGACTCACATGCGCTTTTCGGAGAAAACACTAATTGTGACAGGTGGAGCGAAGGGTATCGGCCTTGCTATCGCTCGCCGATTCGCGGCTGAAGGCGCTAGAATTGCGCTGGTGGACATTGACGAGGCCGCGTTGAGATCGGCAGAGACAGAACTGAAAAGTCTGACCTCTGACGTCATTTCAATAGTTGCGGATGCAGGCAATCCCGAACAGATCAGAGAAGCAGTCGCCGACACTATCGACCAATTCGGCGGCATAGATATTGCGGTGTCCGGTGCGGGTCGTGGATCCCCCAATGTCGATTTTTTTAATGTGGAAGATGCAGACTGGGATGCTGTCCTAAAGGTCAATCTGACAGGCGGGTTCATCCTTGGCAAAGACGTTGCCAAACATATGATAGCCACCGGACGAGAGGGCACTATCATCTTCATATCCTCTGTCGGTGCAGTGCTGGGCGTGCCCACCCAAGCACCTTATTGCGTGAGCAAAGCAGGGATCGGTATGTTGACGAAAACCATGGCCCTGTCACTTGCGCCGCATAATATCCGGGTAAATTCAGTGGGTCCGGGACCAATCCGGACTGCGATGACCGAGGCCGTTATCGCGGATAACGCTTTGCATAACCTCATGCTGTCCCGCACCCCGCTTGGGCGGTTTGGTGAAGCCGATGAAGTTGCAGGCGCGGTGTCATTTCTCGCTAGCGCCGATGCAAGCTTTATGACTGGCCAGACCATATATCCCGACGGAGGAAGACTGGCTCTGAACTACGTCACAATGCCTACGGCCTAAATTGACGTCGCAAAGTTTAGCAACATTCCGCCCCATCCAATCGCGGTTAAAATAGATGGATGGGGCGTTGATGCAGTTTTATTAACGCGGCGCCATGCGGATGGCACCATCCAGACGGATGGTTTCGCCGTTAATCATAGGATTTTCGACAATCGATTTTACCAGAAGCGCATATTCCGAAGGTTTACCTAAGCGGTTCGGGAACGGAACCTGAGCGCCCAGTGACTTTTGGGCTTCTTCAGGCAGCGCGCCAAGCAGAGGAGTATGAAACAGACCGGGGGCGATCGTAACAACACGTATCCCATTCTGCGCAAGATCGCGGGCGATTGGCAAAGTCATTCCTACAATGCCGCCCTTCGACGCGGAATAGGAAGCCTGGCCAACCTGACCTTCAAAAGCAGCAACCGATGCGGTGTTGATAATCACGCCGCGTTCCTCACCAATGGGATCAAGTGCCGTCATTTTTGCTGCCACTTTTGACAATACGTTAAACATACCGATAAGGTTGATCTCTATTACCTTGCGGAACGTTCCCAAATCATGGGCTTGCCCTTTGCTCACCGTTTTCATAGGAGTCCCGGTGCCAGCACAATTGACAAGCACCCGTAGCGGCCCAAGTTTGCTCTGCGCCACCTCTATCGCAGCGGTAACCTGCGCTTCATCTGTGACGTCTGCCTTAACGAAAATACCACCCAGTTCAGCGGCCAGTTTCTCGCCCAATTCCTCATTGAGATCGAGTATCGCAACCTTCGCACCTTGTTGTGTCAGCATTTGCGCGGTAGCCGCACCAAGACCAGACGCCCCCCCTGTAACGAGAGCCGCAACATCCTGAAGATTCATATTCGTTCCTTTCTAAAATTTAATAGGCTACGCGATTTTTCCGGAGCAACCGTTTCCGACCTTCCAGTGGATCACTCCCGAGTCGCGTTCATACCCTGATAGCAAACCTTGCTACGCTGTATAATATTTATTGTTCAATCCAATCTTTGGCAAAAGTTTGGATGAAAGCGACCAAGCCATCTGTCGTGATTTGAACCGCCCCGGGATTGCCGGAGGCTCCAACTCTTGAGTAGAAGGAACCATTATGAGCAAGACCACAAACAAGTTTTCACAGGAGGTTCGCGAACGGGCGCCCCGCATGGTGCTGGATCACAGACAGGATTATCCCTCGCGCTGGGCTGCGGTGGTGTCCATTTCTCAGAAGATCGGCTGCTCACCGCCGACACTGCATGAATGGGTCAAGCGAACGGAAGTGGATAGCGGCGCGCGCGCCGGTGGCGGTCATTCGAAGCCGTCGAATATGCCACACTGGAATGGGTCGACTGGTTCAACAATAAACGGCTGCTGGAACCCATCGGCAATATCCCGCCCGTGGAAGCTGCGAAAAGCTACTACGCCATGCTGGACGAAACCAACATGGCCGCTTAACTTAAACCAAATGGCCTCCGGCAATCCCGGGGCGGTTCAATTTGCTATAATCTCTTAATCCGAGCTATTCCATATTTCAGAAATAGGGCCACGCTCTAAATTGGCATATCGACAACAAGATACCGCCACCAATTTTAGGCCGTGATGCACAAAATCGGCTCTCGTAGACGAAATGCCTTGCATTTTTCTGCCGTGAAAGACAAAAAAGAACCGCTGTTTCAGAATTTCCAGTGCACGATATGACATTACTGAAATATGAAGAAAATAGGGTTTGGAAAAGGCGAATGAAAAAGGACAAAATGATGAAAGCGGGAATGCGATTTAAAAGCGCTGTCTGCTCAGCCGAAGGTGTGGTCGTCCGCGCTGCAGAGGGCGAAGGCGAGCTAACATGTGGAGGCACAGCAGTGACGCTAGCTGACCAGCAACCGGTTGACGCTACACCACTCACAGTAGCGCAAGACGGTGGCGCGCTGCTTGCCAAACGTTATGTCGATACTGACTCGGGCCTTGAAGTGCTGTGCTCCAAGGCAGGATTTGGGTTGTTCGCCTTTGCGGGTCGCCAATTGACACTTAAGCAGGCGAAGGCGCTGCCCGCCTCCGATTAATCGGAAGAATTGAACCATTTTCATCCAACATGGACTAATACCTGCCTCGTTAGCCACCAAGACGCGAGGTGTTCCGGGGCTTGGAATAGCCGGCCCTATATATTTCACAGATCGTGATTTCCAATCGCGGCGATAACTGGGAGGGCTCCAACATTGTCTAAAACACAAGAAAGCTCACAAGCAGGAATGGACATTCCGTTTCGGGAAATCAATACAATTGAGCCCTTGGCCGAATGTATCAAACAACATGATGGTAGCTTCATTGTCCGTGACCCACGCCCAGTGCAGGAAGCGGAAAATTCTATCGTGAACTATCTGCGTCACTGGTCATCGAACGTACCGGACCGGGCGATGCTGGGCGAACGCGACTCTACAGGTGCATGGCGGAAAATTTCCTATCGTCAAATGCGCGAACAGGCGGATGCCGTTGGACAATGGCTACTAGACCACTCGATTGAACCGGGACAAACGGTGCTGATCTTGTCTCCTGCCTCAATCGAACATGCTGTGCTTGCTATGGGTGCGATGACCGTGGGCGTGACCATCGCCCCAATATCGCCGCCATACGCGTTGCACAAATTAGGCTGGAGCAAGCTACAGAAAGTCGTCGATGCCGTGCGGCCAAGCGCTATCTTTTCGCAACATGCCGCGCCTTATGCTGATGGAATAGCCGCAGTCGAACTAGACGGCATTCCCTGGATCGTCGTTGAGGATGACTTGCCTGATCGTGATCTGATCGGCTTTGCCGAATTGCTGGGAACCGAACTAACCGAGGCCGTGGAACAGGCTTTTGCCCAGACCGGACCAGACACAGTCGCAAAGATACTCTTCAGTTCCGGTTCCACCGGATGGCCAAAAGGGATTATCAATACACAGAGGATGATGTGCCTCAATCAGGCTTACCACGATACGATCTGGCACCCTGATGAACATTGCGGACCTTTTGACACACTGAACTGGATGCCATGGCATCACACCATGGCCGGGAACGGGTTATTCAACCGCAGCCTGCGGCAAGGTGGAACATATTATATCGACGAAGGAAGACCGATTCCGGGCCAATTTGATTCGACGATCAAAAGCCTGCGGGAAATATCCCCTCATAGCTATTCGGATGTTCCCGCAGGCTTTGCCATGCTTGCGACAGCGCTCGAAGAAGACTCCGACCTGCGGGATAATTTTTTCCGCAATTTGGTGTTCCTGCAATATGCGGGGGCCAGCTTACCAATCGAATTGTGGCAGCGATGGCAGGAGTTATCAGTTCAGGCGACAGGCCTTCGAACCCCGTTCCTGACCGGCTATGGCTGTACCGAAACCGGCCCATCGATCACACAGCTCTATTGGGCTGTTGAAGGCAGCGGATATCTCGGCGTTCCGGTTCCAGGGGTTGAGATGAAGCTAATTCCCGTTGACGACACGCGATATGAAGTGCGCGCTCGCGGGGGTAATGTGACTCCGGGCTATCTTGGCAATGATCTGCTCTATGCAGAAGCGATTGACGACGAGGGTTTCTATTGCACCGGCGATGCCGCGACTTTCGTGGACCCGCAAAACCCTTCCGCGGGCTTTCGCTTTGCCAGCAGGGTCGCAGAGGATTTTAAACTGCTAACCGGTACATTTGTCGCGGTCGGTTCCATTCGGGCCAAGGCGGTCGGGGCGTTGATGCCGCTGGTCAGCGACATGGTAATTACCGGGCAGGATAAATCTTTTGTCGGCGCCTTGATATGGCCCGACATCGGTGCCTGCCGCAAGCTGATCGGCAAAGGAGCGGATGCCCTCAGCGACCAGCAAGTGACCGCTCACCCCGATATACGTATGGCAATTGCCGATAAGTTGAAGAGCTTCAATTCTTCCAACACGGCATCTTCAATGCAGATCGCCCGTGCACTGCTGCTGGATGAGCCGCCCTCTGCCGAAGAGAATGAAATCACCGACAAGGGCTATATCAACCAACGCCGGGTGCTGGAGCTCCGGGCGGGCCTTGTCGATAAGATATATGCTGAACCAATAGCAGCGGAAGTGATCCCCCCCCCCGCCTAACGGCGGTTGCCGCATGGGCGATCACTCACGCAATATCATGCCCCGCCATACTGCTTGACTTTAAGCCGGCCTAGCTGATTCATATGCACTTCGTCCGGGCCATCGGCCATCCGCAAGAACCGGTTGACAAGAAATGCCTCTGCGATCGGCGTGTCATCGCAAAAGCCCATTGCTCCGTGCACTTGCATAGCCCGGTCAGCAACAGTCTGAGCCATTTGCGGCGCGACGATTTTGATCGCCGCGATCAGGTCCAAAGCTTTCTTGTTACCGTATCTGTCCATGGCATCGGCAGCCTTCAACGTCAGCAGACGCGCCTGCTCAATCTCGATAAAGCTGCGCGCAATATCCTGCCTGACGCTACCTTGAGTAGATAGTTTTCTACCAAAAGCGACGCGATTTTCAGCGCGCATACACATTAGTTCGAGGGCACGCTGCGCTTGCCCTACTGAGCGCATACAGTGATGAATTCGGCCTGGTCCGAGGCGACCTTGCGCGATCTCAAAACCCTGCCCTTCACCCAAAATCATGTTGCCCACAGGAACCCGTACATTGTCCAACAGAACTTCGGATTCCCCCCCTGGTGAATGCCAGTTGTTAAAAGTACGTAGATTGCGAACAATGGACACACCCGGCGTATTCCGTGGCACGATAATGGTCGACTGTTGCACATGGCGCTCCGCCTCAGGATCACTCTTCCCCATTACCAGCAGCAGTTCGCATTCCGGCTCCATTATGCCGGATATCCACCATTTACGGCCATTAATGACATATTCGTCACCCTCGCGCACAATAGAGGTTTCGACATTGGTCGCATCCGACGAAGCCACTCCGGGTTCCGTCATTACAAAGGCGGAACGAATACGCCCGTCAAGCAGGGGATCCAGCCAATCGCTTTTTTGCTGCTCCGTTCCGAACTTCGCCAATACTTCCATATTACCAGTATCGGGAGCCGAGCAATTGAATATTTCCGGCGCCCATGGCACGCGCCCCATAACTTCAGCCAGAGGTGCATATTCAAGATTGGTCAGGCCAGGACTAATTTCTCCATATTCTAACGGTAAAAACAAGTTCCACAGGCCCAGCGCCCTCGCCTTTTCCTTCAATGCTGCAAGGCCAGGCCAAACCTTCCAGCGATTGGCCTCCTCCGAGGTCCACATCCGAAACTCTTGTTCGATCGGATAAACATGCTCATCCATAAAGGTTTCGAGTGTCGCAATAAGCGCTTGTACCTTTTCGCTATACTCAAAGTCCATGTGACGAAATTCCTTCTAGTTGCGGAGTGATGGGCACCCCTACTGATAACGTCGAAGCCAACTGATGCTGGCTCACTATTGCAGGCCTTGTGACAGAAAATTGGGCCATCCCAAAGCGCTTGACATTCCATTTCCACAAAAGGATAACGCTATGCAAGAATTTACTACAACACTGCTGAGTGCATTCACCCAGTGATGCTTCCAGCATCGAGAATCCAGATGACGGTAATCACAACTCTATCGGGGCAACCGAGAAAAACACGTTTGTCAGGTTCGGTAGTCCCAAAGCCGGGCTTCGCGATCTGTCAATGGCATTTCAAATGGACCTTTAGGCTTGTTTCTGACTGACTCAGGAATAGCCCAACAGCGTCCTACACTCTTTTTCTATAGGAATATCATTATGAGCAACTCCGCCTTAAACATCACCTCACCTTGGATGAGTGAAGATGTCGTCATGTTGCAAGACAGCGTCCGTAGGGTGTTGGAAAAGGAGTTTTATCCGCACAGAGAACAGTGGGAAGACGACGGAATTGTGAATCGAGAAGCATGGTTGAAGGCGGGTGAGTTCGGTCTACTTTGCCCCAGTATTCCAGAAGAATTTGGCGGCGGCGGTGGCAGTAAAGCCCATGATGCGGTGCTTGCACAAGAAGTTGAACGGGCTGGCTTGGGCGGCGGCTTCGGCGTTGGTATCGGCACACATTGCATGGTGGCCCACTATATTCTTGACTATGCATCCGACGAGCGCCGGAAAGAATGGCTTCCCAAAATGACAAGCGGAGAGCTGATCGGCGCAGTGGCAATGACCGAACCCGGAACTGGTTCAGATTTACAAGCAATTAGAACCAAAGCGGATAAAGTTCCGGGCGGCTACAGGGTCAACGGCCAGAAGATTTTCATCTCAAACGGCCAGAACGCCGATCTGATCGTTACTGTTTGCCGAACAGGTGACGCTGGTTCAAAGGGGATATCGCTTCTGGTGGTAGAAGCCGACGCAGAGGGCTTTAGACGGGGACGCAACCTAAAAAAAATCGGCCTTCCTGCCCAGGATACGTCGGAATTATTCTTCGATGATGTATTTGTACCTGACGAAAATCTTCTTGGCGGACAGGAGGGTGGCGGCTTCTACCAACTTATGAATCAGTTAATGTGGGAACGCATGCTGACTACACTAGGCGCTGTGGTCAGCATGGAACTTGCTGTTCAATATACGGTTGAATATGTTAAATCCCGTACGGTCTTCGGCAAAGCAGTAATGGACTATCAAAATACACAGTTCAAACTAGCGGAGTGTAAGACTCAGGCGCATATTGCACGTGTTTTTGTAGATCAACTGATGCAGAAATTGCTTGATGGTACACTCGATAACACATCCTCGGCTATGGGCAAATGGTGGGCAACCGACACACAGTTCAAGGTTCTTGACGAATGCCTTCAACTGCATGGCGGCTATGGTTATATGACCGAATATCCAATCGCGCGGCTGTGGCGCGATGCCCGCGTGCTTCGGATATGGGCAGGCACCAATGAGATCATGAAGGTGATTGTCGCCCGCGACCTTTAAATCTACGAACCATGTCGGCTAGGCTATTGCCCACTTAATATAGAAAATCATTGTGGGCTTCCCCAAAAATGCGAGTGCCCGGCGGCCAATATTTGAATGTCTGGCACAGCGTCGCATACAAAATTGCCTATCGTATCAATATTCTTGACACATGGTTCATTTTTGACAATGCTCCATAGCCAAGCCCGCATCAAGCCCCAGACATTATAGTCATGTCACAAACTTGGGCGGGATTTATCGATCACGGGCATAGTGGCGGCAACTTTGTAAAACTGGGAGCATCCAGATTGCTACATATACAAGTTCGACTGCCTTATAAACAATCGGCCACCGACTTTTACGTTTGGAATACCGATATAGATACAGAAGGAGAAATTCTATGAATGGAGTGTTATCAGGAATTAAAGTGATCGAGGTGGCGATCTATGCGTTTGTGCCTGCTGCTGGGGCCGTGCTTTCGGATATGGGAGCCGATGTATTGAAAATTGAACATCCTGAAAACCCCGATCCCATGCGAAACCTTTCTAGCTATGGTATTAACAAACCAGGAACCGGTGGCCCTAGCGTTTTGTGGCAGGTGATGAACCGAGGCAAGCGCAGTGTCGGAATTGATATCCGTAACCCGGAAGGGTTAGAGGTCCTCATGTCACTAGTCGACGAGGCCGATATATTCCTTACGAACTTTATGCAGCCCGCTCGAGCGAAGCTGGGTATTGATGCCAAAGATATTCTCGCGCGCAATCCCCGAATTATTTATGGTCGCGGAACCGGTCATGGCCCGGTTGGGCCTGATGCAAATAGGCCCGGTTTTGATGCACTATCCTATTGGGCAAGATCAGGCGCTGCTATTGCTGGCATGTCGAATGAGAACCGCTACCCGGCGCTTATGCCCGGGCCAGCCTTTGGCGATATTCAAGGCGGGATGAACCTTGCTGGTGGGATCATGGCCGGTCTTTACCAGCGCGAGCGCACGGGCAAAGGCTGCGTGGTCGACGTGTCCCTTCTGAGTTCGGGTATGTGGGCGATGGCGGCATCGACAGCCGGTGCCTATTCGCGCGGTACCGACAATATAGAGCAACTTGATCGCACCCGTGCTCCTAATCCGATCGCCAATATCTACCGCTCTTCTGATGATCGCTACTTCATTGTCGGCGCTCTGGAAGGGGACCGTTTTTGGCCGAGCATTTGCAAAATCGTCAACCGGCCCGATTTGATTGAGGATGCGCGTTTTGCCACCTCCGCTGACCGTACAACCAATAGCGAGGAATGCGTTGCGATACTCGAAAGCGCCTTCGAAACAATGACTCTAGCGCAAATCGCCGAGGCTCTTGAGGCAGCAAAATGTCCTTGGGCAGCGATTAATCCACCCATTCATCCTGTCGAAGATGAGCAAGCAAACGCCAATAATTATATTCAAATGGTAGAATGTGGCGACGAAGGGTCCCTACCAATCGTCAGCGCACCGATTCAGATTGACGAGCAAGCTGCCGTTCTGACGCCCGCCCCTGGGCATTGCGAGCATACCGATGAAATACTTATGAGCAGTGGACTTACAATGGACGAATTACTCGAACTAAAAGTCTCTGGCGCGATTTTCTAAACGGTTCCGGACTGTTTTAGATGTAAGCTAACTTGGTTCCCAAAAGATCAAACCGGCCATCTCTGTTATTTGAACCTGCTTATTGCAGGACAGCATTGATGGCCGGATTTTTGAAAAACTCCTCACAAACTTAAAGCACGAGAGCGCTATCAGTTCACCGCAGCTCTTTGCACCGAGGCATCTTTCCGCTTCGCCGTTCCGATGGCCTTTTGACTCACTTCATCACGAAACTCGTCAAATATCTTACGCTGCCCCAGAAAATCGGTTAGATACAAGTTGATCCTCTCATAACCTTCGCCATCGGTAAGGCCCGCTGCACTGCTCAATACCGCCAAAACTTTTTTCTCAAGAAATATCTCATCGGAAATTTCCATCCTGCTCCATTCCAGCGAGACGGTGAATTTCAGACGGATAATCTGTTCCACTAGATCTTCAGCGGTTACGCTATCGCGTAGATATCCCTGTTGTTGCAATCTTTTGGCCCAGGGAAGCAAGGTCAAGACTACATTATAGCCAACGGCATCCCGCAAATCTTCATCGACAGTCAACGAAAAGTAAATGCTAGTTACTGCTTTAACATATTCTTTCATACTCAACATTGTTGCATGGCCGATAATCACGCGTTCCAGTGCACCTTGTAAACTGCGGCGTGGATATTTTAGGGGATGATTCGTCGCAAAGGATTCGAACTGGTGACGGATCGCTAATGCGATCAGCCGTTCCCGACTTCCAAATGCCTTGTAAATTGTATGCGGCGCCACCTCCGCCCGCTTGCATAGCTCACGCATACGGAACTTTTCAAAGCCTTGGTCGACGATGAGCTTCTGAGTTTCTTCAAGGATACGCAATCGCCGTTCAAAAATGCGGCGGCTGCCATAAACAAGATTATCGGCAAGGCCAAATTCTGAAAAATCCATATTTTAACCCCGTGAGCGGAGCCAAATATCCTATGGCAGAAAGATTAAAAAGTCCAGTCCAGCTAGGTAATCGCGCTACGCAATCAGCAGTGGCGGACAGTCATCCCGCGCTTAAAATCATCCCAGCATTGACCGGATTGTTACCATTGACCACAAGGACATTCTTTGCGCTCTCAACCTGCCGTGTGCCCGCCGTGCCGCGCAGCTGACGAACAGCTTCAAGAACATGACCAAACCCTTGCACGCGGCCCTCGCCAATATTGCCGCCATGCGTACTCATGGGAATTCGTCCCAGAAAGGAAAGTTTGCCCGTTTCGGCATTCCAGCTATCTTCGAGAAAGCCACTCGCCTCGCCTCGCACATCAAATGCCGCCTCGATCCATTCTAGGGCCAGACTGGAAAAGCCATCATAAATATTCACAACATCCATATCTTCAATCGTCAAACCGCTTTTATTCCAAAGGCGCTCTATGAGCACGCGGTATGAAGCATAGCTATCAAAGGCCCGGAAAAAGAAATCGGTCCCCCCGGTTATTGCATTGGATGATGCTTCTACAACGGCAGGGCGGTTGGGCAAATCTGCCGCACGCTCTGCAGTCGTGATAACGACCGCCATCGCCCCATCAATCGGCATATCCATATCCAGCGCACTCAGCGGCGGCGCAATTAGCGGCGCTGCGAGATAATCTTCCATTGAAAGCGGAGCATCGTGGAACACGGCATCTGCATTTTCCAATGCCCAGTTTCTGTTATTCACAACAATTTTGCCAAGATCCTCCCGCGTCGTACCATATTCATGGGCATGGCGCTGCATTGCCGCGAACATACCATTAGGCACACCAACAGGTTCGACCAGTGGCATAGTCATCGCTGGATCAAATGCCCCGCGCGGCGCGCGGCGCAACGGATCTTTTCGCGCCGCTCCGGAAACCATATCCCAGCGAAACTTAGCATGATAGCAAACTGCATAATCGCAAGCTCCAGCAGCAACCGCGAGTATCCCTTCTGTCACGGTATTAGCCGAGGGAGGTGACGAGCAATTAGACCAAACTATGTTTTTCAGCCCGAGACTTTCGACCACATAACCAGGCCAAACCGTAGGCAAGTCGGTACTGTATATACCGGAAACGCCATCAATTTTGTCGCGTGGCACTCCTGAATCGATAATTGCGTTCCGAACAGCGTCAAGCGCAAGCCCGCCAACTGAACGACCGCCATCGCGTGATAGCGTTGACGAACCGATGCCGACGATCGCAACCTTTTCTCCCCGCCCAGTCATTTTTCTTCTCCAGCGGAAAAAACGGGAAGGCTTATGCCTCCTTGTTCCCTAAAACCAAGCGTGAGCTTTGCCCCAATCTCCACATTATCGAACGACATTCCTTCGACAGGCGCAACCACGAAAAGTTCTTTCTGCTCTACCAGCTCAGCCCAGCCGACCACTTCAGGCGGCTGTTTCGGAGCGGTAGGCTGGATAAGATAGCTAAAAAGAGTTGCCTGCCCACTAGGACTTTCATGACCGATGTCATCAGACCAGCAGGCCGGACAGCACGCGCGGGGTGGATGTATCCAGGTTTCACATTCCCTACAACGACATAGGATGAGCTTAGCTTCACGTAACCCCTCCCAATATGCCACAGTATCATGATCCATGCGGGTCGGCCAAGTTACGGTCATCTGCTGCTCCATACCAATCTATTTACTCCGGCTATACTCTCCGGAAGGTTTTGCTGGTGCAACCACCATTCCTAAAAATAGCAACAGCCCGAGCCTGAATGGTCGGAGCTACCGCCCCAGCGGGATGTCCTATTCCCAAAATATATGGCGGGGACAGTAGAACCGCCCCCGCCACATTTAATCAAAAATCAAAGCCGACCGATACGCCATAGCTGACTGGCTTCGAATAAGAAGTAAAGTCGCCAACATTAGCTTCACGGGGATAAACCAACCTACGTTCGTCAGTCAGGTTTTCACCCCAGACTGTAAATTTGAGGTTATCGTCAACGTTCCAAGTCAATGAAGCATTCACAACCACAAAGGAAGGCTGCTTCAAACGGTTATTCACGTGCCAGAAGAATGAGTCGCTATAAGATGCCGTAGCATTGGCAACAAGCGAGCCCTCAGGAAGCTCGTGAGTGAAGGTACCTGAAACAAAGCCCGTAAATTCTGGCGTCCGGATCAGCTCGTTTCCGGTCGCGCTTGGGTCAGGATCAATCATGTTGCCCCCAACAGGATTGCCCGCCATATCTAGAATTGGTGTCCACTTGGTAGCCAATGGGAAATCCGTATATTCGCTGTGGGTCCAAGATGCACCGCTGCTGAAACTAAAGAAGTCGCTAACTTTCATGGAAAGCGACGCTTCCAGCCCATATATTTCGGCTTTAGCAGCGTTATATAAAATTTGCTGGTTCGCTACACCAAGCACGTTCGTGCCAAGTGCATTCACCTGAATATTTTTATAATCCGTATAATAGCCGGCCAGCGAGATAACAGTTCGACCAGCATTATATTTATAGCCTGCCTCATATGACGTTACCTTTTCAGGCTGAACGGGCGTGCCTTCAAACGGACAGGTCGGGCCGACCACCGGACAATCGCCGAGATTACCGCCGTCAAACAAGCCGCTCTTAAAACCTTCGCTATACGCGATGTAGACACTCGAAGAACCTGTCACGTCATAACGCAGCGATGCCTGCGGCGTAAAATCGCTGAAACGCTTCGACGCATCGACAACCTGAGGGCCGCCATTACCGAAAAAAGTCTGCACCTTTTTCTTTTCGGTACTATAGCGCCCTCCGGCGGTCAAATGCAAGCGATCAGTAAGGTTTACGGTACCCTCGATAAATGCTGCAAAGGCATCCGCTTGAGCAAAAACATCCGGTGGGAAGATGAGCGTTCCGAACGAGCTGATATTCGCCTCGGTATGTGATTTTTCATTCAGATAAAATAACCCGCCGGTGAAGGTCACTGGTCCAATATCTGGACTAGTATAGATTATCTCTTGCGACCAAGTCTTGGTTGTCTGCGGATCACCACTAAAAGTCTGCAAATTAACTTCTGTACCGTCAATATCTGTCAAGAAAGGAAAAGAAGTTTTGGCAAAGGCAGAAACCGACGAAAGATTACCCCAGCTTCCTTTCAAGTCTATGTTCAAACTGGCCGTTGTCAGGGTCAGCTTATTATACGGCTGATCGTCCAACGAGACCTTGCGCTTCTCTGTTAAGCCAAGAATCGCAGCCTGACTGTTAGGAAACACTGAATTACCATTGATCGGTACGTAAGAATAGGCAGTATTATCTTCCTGACTTACATGTCCAGCTGACAGGATGAAACGCAAACTATCGCTTGGTTCAAACAGCAGCCGCCCACGAATACCATGCGATTTTGTAACGGAGGTATCTTCGCCGGTAAAAACGTTAACAGCATAACCATCGTTTGAGCGGTTATATGCAGACAGGTTAAGTGCAACCGTATCACCCAGCACAATATTGGCGAACCCGTTGGCCCGCACTTCTTTAAATCGCCCGTAGCCAAACTCAACGCTTAAACTGTCTTCAGTTAGCGAAGGCACTTTCGTAGAGACCACGATTGCACCGCCCGTGGCATTACGACCATAGAGCGTCCCCTGCGGACCTTTCAAAACTTCAATCTGGGAAACGCTGTTGAAATCGAACAGCGCCGCACCCTGACTCGCCATGTAAACACCATCAACATAAACAGCGACATTCGGATCCGCACCTGTACCGGTCACGGAAGTGCCGACACCGCGGATGGTTGGCTGGACGAAAGTACCTTGCTGCGAGATGTTCAGCCCTGGTGTCAGAAGTTGCAGGTCGCGCGTGCCACTGATACCAGCGGCTTCAAGCTGCTCGCCGCTAACGACGGAGATCGAGGCAGGCACATCCACATAGCGCGATTCGCGGCGCTGGGCGGTGACTACGATTTCTCTGGTATTTGCGTTTTCCTCCACCGACGCATCGGCAGGTGCGTTGGAACTATCTTGCGCCAATGCTGGCGTTGCAAGCGCGGTTCCTGCTAGCAAACAGGGTGCCAGTTTACCAATTTTCATTCTCTTTCCTCCTCCTGGGCGGCCAGCTGACATGCTAGCTCTTCGACGAACACTAAAATTGCCTTTAGCTCACATTTTTACGATATTCTACGTAAAAATGCCTTGTGTAGCAGAATTATTCAAATGTGGTGATATTGCTACAATTATTGGATTTTGGAAACACGATAAATTTCTGATAGTTCGCCTGTAAGAGTCTGACTTCAAACTATCGCGAGTAATTTCATACTCGTCGAACAGACCATTGCATCGGCAACAGCATGGCTCTTCATCGCCTCCATCCAACTCATCGCCAGACACTTCGCAAAAACATGAAATCATGACGAACAATTTTGAATGAGACTCTGAGAGCCCGATTGAAAAGTAGTTGAGCGATATCATAGGTTTGTGATTCAACCGTCTTTGTCAAGAAGATGGAGGAACACATGGCCTGGAATGATACCGCTCGTGAAGAGTATAAGCGCACAGGTTCGGGATATTCAAGCGACATGACGGATCGGGAATGCGCAATTATCGAACCGGTATTACCGCCCGCCAAGCGCGGAGGCCGACCCCAAACGACGGATTTGCGCAAGGTAATGAACGCCATTCTGTACATCGCATCAAGCGGTTGCCAGTGGCGGATGCTGTCGAGGGATTTTCCGCCGGTATCGACAGTGCGCGTCTATTTTTATGCGTGGCGCAACATGGGCCTGTGGAGCACGATCAACCAACTTCTGGTGATGAGCGTGCGCGAGATTGAAGGGCGCGAGGCCAGCCCATCAACAGGTGTGATCGACAGCCAGAGCGTCAAAACCACAGAGAGCGGCGGGATATGTGGTTATGATGCGGGTAAAAAAGTGAAGGGTCGCAAGCGCCACATCATCACCGATACGCTTGGCCTAATGCTGTACGTCATGGTCCACACCGCAGATATTCAGGATCGTGATGGCGCGGTCGATGTTCTCAAAGCCATCCGTTTCCGCTTCCCGTAGCTACGCCATGTGTTTGCAGACGGCAGATATGCCGGAGATAAATTGCGTGGTGCGCTCAAAGGGCACGGAAACTGGACCATCGAAATCATCAAGCGGTCAGATAGTACCAAAGGCTTTGAAGTCTTGCCCAGAAGATGGGTCGTCGAGCGTGCCTTTGCCTGGATCGATAGATGTCGGCGTCTCGCAAGATATTACTACCATTGACAACATTTTGAATCAGGCTCTAAGACCCGCACCAAACTCACGTTGAGCTTCATCTCTTGCTCTCCCGGTCTGTTTGTTGCTCCTTACAATGCGAGGAAAAAGGCTCTGTCAAACCTTCCCAAAGGCAGGGATGTTCAGACCGCGAACCCGCGTGCACCGACAAATATTGCATCATCCGGTGTATCCAGATCGGCCATCAACCCTTCCCGTCGAAGCACGGGCATCTGCGGATATTGCTCGCAATGGAGAGCACGGCTGTCCACTCCAAAACAAAAAGTATAAGGCCGCCCATCTGCAATGGCCAGAGCGTTGGTACCCTGCCCCGTACGATCCGTCGCGATTGCCACGCCGTCACTGGCGGCGTCCACGATCGCCCGCACATCTTCTGCCGATAGCAATGGCAGATCAGCATGGATGATTAGAATTGCTACATTTTCCTGATCCTCGCGCCAGGCCGTCAATTCCTGATTCAGGCCGCGAGCTTCATCCTGCGACCACCCACCTTTCCAGCCATCTGGACGGCGGGGCGAAAGAATAGTGATTTGGGACGGATCAAAACATGTCCGCAAAACCCCCAGCACATGCGACGCCATTCGCTCGGCAAGATCGGACCGGGCATCACCGCCCATCATCGAACCCAGCCGGGATTTCCCGTCATTCCCCTGCTTGATGGGCACAAGTACCCGCCAATCGGTCACCTCCTGCACTCCGCCGCGAGTGCAAGAACAGTGCGGGCCACCCGCTCCCGGTCTTTAGGTGATTTCATCAGCGTATCGGTGCGCGCAATCGCCACGGATTGCGGTGCTTCATCCTTGTTGTGCACGACCAATCCGTCGAGCAAATTGCCGTAATGGGCTGCGATGCTATGGTTCGTCACTTCCAGTCCCAATTCGTCCATAAGTTTCGCGGTCGGGCCTTTTACAGCCTTGCCTTCAACCAAAGGAGACACAGCAATCACGGGTGCTTTGGTCGATTCCAGAGCTTTCCTGATCTGCGGTATGGCGAGCAAGGGATCAACGCTCAGCCAAGGATTGGACGGCGCGACGAGGACTGTATCGCAGTCCATAATCGCAGCGACAACCCCTGGCGCGGGAACAGCCTCTGCCGCGCCTTCAAAACGCACGGCCTGCACTTTTGGCGCGCATTGCCGTTCCACAAAATAGCGTTGAAAGGGCAGCAACCCTTCGTCCGTTTCGACCCATGTGGCAACCGCGTCGTCGGTCATCGGCAAAATGGAAAGCTGCAAATCCCATGCCTCGGCAAAGCGGGCAATGATTCCTGACAAAGGTTCGCCCGCCGAAAGCGCCATACCGCGCAATACGTGCAGAGCCAAATCGCCGTCACCCAGATTGAACCAGTCTTCACCGCCCAATGATTTCAGCGCAGCCATGAAATTCCACGTTTCGCCTTCGCGCCCCCATCCCAACGCCTGGTTGGATTTGCCCGAAAGCGTGTAGAGCAAAGTATCAATATCCGGAGAAATCGGCTGGCCGAAATGGCGAAAATCATCGCCTGTATTGACGATTGCGGTCAGGCTATTTTGTGGCAATATGCGGTAAAGCCCGTCGACCAGCTTTGCCCCGCCAACGCCACCTGTCAGCACGGTGAAGCGCGCGCTCATCGGAAAAGATCCTCGGCTTCGGGTCGGACGATGGCATGGCTAGTCTGCGCCTCGCCCGGCAAGGCCAGTCCGCGCACGATACAGGCCGCTATGCCTTCCGCGCCCTCGCCCATTGCCAGTCCGGCTGCCCCGGCCACGGCATCGGCAACCGCAACATCCGTTGCTTGCATGATCCGGCCGTCACGATCCGCATCGCCGCGCTGATCCAGCATGGCAGGCATGCCGGCGACCCCTATTGCAACATTGACGGTGCCCATCCGCCACGGACGGCCGAAACTGTCCGAAATCACCACTGCGGGAGGAAAACCCAAAGCTGCTTCGCACGCGTCGGCGATCCGCTGCGCACTGGCATCCGGGTCGACCGGTAAAAGCAGCAGCCTGTTGCCGTTTCCCGCGCCAATATTGGATGCGTCAATCCCGGCATTGGCCATCACATGGCCGAGACGGTGACGGGTAATCAGGACACCCGGCCCCTTACGCACAACCGCGCTTGATTCCTGCAACACAATCTCGACCAGTGCAGCATCCTTGCCCACTTCCCCGGCAAGGGCGATCGCTTCCGGGGACGCTGTAATGTTCGTGGGATCGACAAAGCGGTCCTCCGCCTTGGACACGATTTTTTGTGTGACCACCAGCACATCACCAGGCAAGAGCTTGGCGTCATTCTCCATGCACCGCGCCGCCAGCATCTGCGGCAACGGGTCGCCTGGCTGAATTTCAGGCAGGCCTGCAATGGGAAGGATCTGGATCATGGCACGGTTAATCTGCGGGCCCAAATTCGCCCGTAATCCTTATGCCAGCGCCGTCCACCTGATAAAATTTGTTGATGAAGATGAGCAACGAAGTCATCGCTTCTGCCGCCGCCGAATTGACCAGCGCGCCGGCATGAACGCCGCGCAAACCAATGGCATCAGCGAGTGCAACCACTTCGGCACGGGCCGCTTTCTCGTCGCCAAATATCAATATGTCACAATCTACGTCGACATCCTGAGCCAGCTTGTGTGCGGCAACATTGTGGAAGCCGGAAACCAGACGTACATCTTCGCCCAATATCGCCGCTGCCTTTGCCGCAGCGGAACCTTCCGGAGGCATTTGCACGCGCATCACTTTTGGTGGAACCAGCGGAACACTCGTATCCACGACAATCTTGCCGGCAACATGCGGCTTGATATCCTCAAGCGTAGTCGTTTGCGCACCAAAGGGCACAGTGATGATCACCAGATCAGCCGCAGCAGCAGCATCCGCATTGGCCATGCCTGTCAGCCCGTGGCCAAGCTCAGCGGCTTTCTCCGCCGCGCTGCCTGCTGTGCGTGACCCGATTATCACATTGCGTCCCGCCCGTGCGAGCCGCCACGCTAACGCGCTACCCAGCTTTCCCGTTCCGCCAATGACGGCAATTTTGCTGCTCATATTTATTTCCTAATTTTACCCTGCAAGGGTCAATTGACCGGAGCGCTGGCCATAGACGGTGCTGCGTTCACGTAAAGGGCGGCCTAGTCCGTCCGCAAGCAACTGCATTTGCGGAACATCAAAAATCTGCCCATTCACTCCTCCGGCCGCGCGCGTAATCGATTCGTCCATGAGTGTACCGCCCAGATCATTCGCGCCGGATTGTAGCATGGCTGCCGCGCCATCTGGCCCCAGCTTTACCCAGCTTGTTTGTATATTGGATATCGCGCCGTCAAGCGCGATGCGGGCCACCGCGTGCATCAAGACGGTTTCGCGCCACGTCGGACCGGAACGGGTTTCCCCCCTGCGCCAGTTGGGGGCTTCCATATGCACGAATGGCAGCGGCACAAACTCCGTAAAACCGCCGGTTTCCTGCTGAAGCATCCGCAACTGCAACAGATGCTCGGCCCAATGATCATAGGTTTCGACGTGGCCGAACATGATCGTCGCGGTAGATGGAAGGCCGACTTTGTGCGCCGCACGCATGACCGATAGCCACTCCTGCGTGTTTACCTTGTCCGCACAGATGACAGAGCGGATATCGTCCGACAGGATTTCCGCAGCGGTGCCCGGCAATGTTGCCAGCCCTGCCTCTTTCAAATCAGTCAGATAGTCTTCGTAAGACAGGCCCAAAGTCGTCGCGCCATGATGCACTTCCAAAGGCGAAAAAGCGTGGACGTGCATTTGCGGAACGGCTGCCTTGACCGCTTCCACTATGCCGCGATAGGTGCGCCCGTCATAGCTTGGGTGAATGCCGCCCTGCAGACAGACCTCGCTTGCTCCCCGCTCCCATGCCTCCACAGTGCGGCGGGCGATTTCTTGATGGTCGATATTATAGGCAGGCCCCCGCTCGCTCCGTGTACTGCCTTTGGAGAAGGCACAAAAGCCGCAACGATAGAGGCAAGTATTGGTATAGTTTATGTTGCGGTTGACGACATGGGTGATTGTCTCTCCCACGCGGTCCTCGCGCAATTCATTGGCAAAGGCCCGAACATGGTCAAAATCTCGGCCTTCAGCGGTGAACAGCCTTGCAATCTGGGCCTTCCCCAGTTCTTCGCCCTGCGCAACCAATCCCAAAGAGATTGCAATCTGGGGATCCCGTCCGGTGACGATCGACGCCATTAATTCGGGCGCTTCATCACCTGCCCCGGGATGCCAGCTATTCTCACGCACCAACCCGCGCGAATCTATTGATCGGCGGATAGCGGTTTGTAACGCAGGGTCGGCCCAGCGCGTCACGTCGCGTGCAAAAGCGGGACCGATGGCGAGGCGCTGACGCAAGTGGCGTCCCGCCGCCTCGGTTTCCGTTTCCAGTTTCTCCAAATGCGGCCACGGCGCTTCCGGATTTACATGATCAGGTGTTACCGGGGATACCCCGCCCCAGTCGTTCACACCCGCGCGAACGAGTTGGGACAGCGAACCGTCGCGCAAATTGGGCGGGGCCTGTATTGTCATATCCGGCCCCAGGATCAGGCGCGCCGCGGCGATGGTCCATAGATGCTCGTCGAGTGGCAGATCGGGCGCATCGCGCATCAGGGTATCGGCCTTTGACCGAAAATTCTGGATAATCACTTCCTGGATATGGCCATAGCGCTCCGCCAAATCCCGGATGGCCAGCAACGCCTCGATCCTCTCCAGTCGCGTTTCGCCAATTCCGATGAGAAGTCCGGTGGTGAACGGAACTTCTGCCTCTCCGGCAAAGCGGATCGATTCCAGCCGGACAGATGGAAGTTTGTCCGGCGAGCCATAATGTGGCATCCCCTTTTCGCAAAGTCGGTCGGAACTGCTTTCCAGCATCAATCCCATCGAAGCCGATAACGGACGCAGGATGGCATAGTCCTGAGCGTTCATTATGCCGGGATTAAGATGCGGCAAAAGACCGGTTTCTTTCAGCACGAGCGCGGCCACATGCGCCAGATAGTCCAGCGTGCTGGCAAAGCCGCGATCCGTAAGCCAATTGCGCGCGACCGAATAGCGGTCCTCCGGCCTGTCACCCAGCGTAAACAGTGCTTCCCGGCAACCTTGCGCTTCGCCGGCGCGTGCAATTTCCAGAACTTCTTCTGGCTCAAGAAAAGGTGCGGGCAGTTCCGAAGGGCGATGCGCGAATGTGCAATAATGGCAAACATCCCGGCACAATTTGGTTAACGGAATGAAGACCTTGCGGGAGTAAGTTACGACCGTTCCATGCCCTGAAACCGTCATCGTTTCGGCGCGGGACAGAAGTTCCGGCATCGAAACCGCATCCAGATGTTCCAGCCAATCGCTGGCGTTGTCAGGGTTCCAGGCCTTTGTCATATCAGCTTATATGGCCTCTCTGGCTGCCGCGAGGACGCGGATCGTGACCAGCGGATCAGCATGACCGGGCAAGGCAGCTATTGGCTGACGTCCTCTTTTTTCCATAACGCATCCTTATGGCGCACGCGAATGCTCTTTTTATCAATCTTGCCAGTCGCCGTCATTGGTACATCTTCAAAAAAGATACGATCAGGCATCCACCATTTGGGAACATGCTGTTCAAGATAGGAACGAACTATTTCATCGCTTACCTCGCTACCCGCATGGCATTCGATCAGCATGATTGGCCGTTCTTCCCATTTCGGATGAAATATGCCCACAACCGCCGCAATGCGAACACCGGGGCAACCCGCCGCGATATTTTCAAGGTCAATAGAACTTATCCATTCACCGCCGGATTTTATCACATCCTTTTTACGATCCGTAATTCGCATGAAACCAAGCTCGTCAATCGTCGAGATGTCACCCGTGTCAAACCAGCCATCGGCATCCAATGCGCTTTCATCAGAGCGGTAATAGCGTTCCAAAACCCACGGCCCACGTACAAGCAGTGCGCCCGATGCCTCTCCATCGTGCGGAAGCGGATTGCCATCATCATCAACAATTTTCATTTCCATGCCGAACATCATCCGGCCTTGACGCGTCCAGATATGATCCAGCTCAGCTTCCCGGCCTCTTTCCGCCAGTGCGGGAGTTGAAGTCGCAACCACGCCTAGCGGAGATGTTTCGGTCATGCCCCATATTTGCTGCACAGATACACCGCGCCGATCAAAATCGACTGCCATCTCCCGCGGAACCGCGGAACCGCCTATAATCACGCGCTTCAAAGATCCCGGATTTTGGCCCGTCCGCTCAATGTAATCGAGATACATCGTCCAGATGGTTGGGACGCCGCCAGAGAAGGTTACTCCCTCTGCGGCAATCAATTCCTGCAAACTTGCGCCGTCGAACTTGTCACAAGGAAAAACGAATTTAACGCCAGCCATACAACCCGCAAACGGCAGGCCCCAAGCAGTAGCATGATAGAGCGACTGGCACGGCATCACCACGTCAAATGCCGAGAAGCCCAATGCACCGTCAAGTGCCGCCGCAAATCCGTGCAGCACGACGGACCGATGCGAGTATAATACGCCCTTGGGGTCACCAGTCGTACCCGAAGTATAACAGAGAAAAGCGCCTGCATTCTCGTCAAGCATCGGCCAGTCAAAAGCCTCAGGAAATGGCGCGATCAGCGCCTCATATCCGTCATACAAGCCTTCAGTTCGCGCCGTATCGGTTAAAGTTATAACTTTTTCGACGGTTTCCAATCGATCGGCAATTCTATTGTAAATCTCGATCATGTTTCGATCAAGAAGCAACACACGGCTTCCCGCGTGATTGATCGTATAAACTAGATGGTCGTCGGGAAGGCGTGGATTAGCCGTATGCAGAACAAGCCCGATCCCGGGAGCAGCAAAGAACAATTCAAAATGGCGATGGTTGTTCCATGCCAAAGTGCTGATCCTGTCGCCGGTTTTCAAACCGAGCGATTGGAGCATATGTGCGGCCTGAGCAGAGCGTTTAAATGACGCAGCATAATTGCTTCGCCACATCGGCTCATCAACATTTTTGGAAATGATTTCCTGCGTTGCGTGCGCGCTAGCTGCGAAACGAAGTATGTCGATGATCGACAAAGGCCGATCCTGCATCAATCCTGGTAACATCTATTTATCCTTCAGCTTTTGACAGCGTTCAGAAAGGGAATAACCAGTTCAACGAAGCGTTCTCGCTTTTCAATCTGCGTCCAATGGCCACAATTGCCAAAAACATGCAATTCACTGTTCGGAATTAATGCGTTGAACTTATAGGATTGTTCAACCGGCACGATCACATCTTCACGCCCATGGACGATTAAAGTGGGATGTTGCATCGCCTGCAACGCAGCCGGCTCGGTGCAGAGGCGGTCAAGTTTTTCCTGACGCGGCTTGGGGAAAAGGCGGGAGTAATTCTCCTGCGCATTTGGCCTTATGCTTGCCTCATATCTGGATCGTACGATTTCTTCTTTTACCAGAGCCGGGTCATGCGCAAAAGTATTCATCAAATCGCGCATTGCCTCAACTGAGGGTTCATAACCCCAGACCTGATCAAGCCCCCTTGTCAGTTCAAACGGCAGACCGGCAGCGCCCATCAACACAATAGCGGCGACGCGTTCAGGATGGCGCGTCGCCATCGCCAGCGTCAATGCACCGCCATAAGAATTGCCTATAAAATGAGCCCGCTCTATCCCCAACGCATCCATAAAACTGCGGATATGGTCTACCCACACATCGATGGTAAAATCGGCAATCTCGTCCGGACAATCCGTATATCCAAATCCGACCATGTCCGGCGCGTAACACGTAAAATGTTCCGCAAATTGGGGGATTACCCCTCGCCAGTTAGCATAAGCGGTAACACCTGGCCCGGAACCATGGATGAGAATTAGCGGACTTCCCTGCCCCTGACAGATATAGTTAGTACCAATACCGTTAGCGGATACTCTCTCACCTATTTCTGGGTTGTCGGTCATTACTTCATCTCTCCTAACAGCGATCGGCTGACTTTTCGGAACTTTTATATTTAATATGGAAGTGCTCTAAATTAGCATATCAAACGGAATAGACGTCAAGCGGACAAGGGATATTGTCATTCATTACAAGGATGCGTCGGCTTGCAATTTTTAAACCTTGATCGCCAAGTTTAAGAATATGCTCCTGAGTCCCAAAGAAATTATATGTCTGTTCAAGGCGATAGCTGAATGAACTCCAACTTGAATTGACGACAACGCTGCCATCATCTGCTTGATATATATTACCAATATTAACGGTATGGGCTGTACGGGGCAACGGCCGCGAGGCTAGTGACTGGTCAGTACGAATCCGATAGATGCGATCCTCTAGTCCGGCACGGCTTTCATAATAGATTAGTGATATCTGGCTCTGGGGATCGCTCGTTAGACTGCCATCCTCAAGATAGCAGGGTAGCCAGTATTCAGCATCCGGAAGATAAAGGTCGAGCCATGCATCCCATGCCCGTGTATCCAACAACCAACCCTCGCGCTCCACTAAACGCGTCGCTTCGACGAACAATGCATCAGTCAATGATCGTTTCCTTTTTATTATTTTCTTCCATTCCGGCGAGCAAAAGTTCTTGCCAGTAATGGTGCTGATTCAAATATATCGCTTCATCTTGAAGTTGCGTCCCGGTAAACTTAGGAGCTATCCCTAACTTAGTCGCACGTTCATCGCCGCCATCAACAATATTGAGCGAACCACGCGAGACATCGCTCCACTCCATGTTCGTCGCATGAAAACCACGTTGGCTGGAGTTAAATGCTGCGACATCATCAGGCGTCGCCATTCCGGTTGCGTTGAAAAAATCTTCATATTGCCGTATGCGGTTGGCCCGTTCGGAAGGGGTGTCGCTTTTCGGCGCAAAGCACATCGTTCTAATTTCGGTTTTCTCGACTGAAATAGGCCGCACAATTCGGATCTGGCTACTCATCTGATCCATCAAAAAGACATTTGGATAAAGACACAGGTTGCGCCAGCAGTTGATCATCCACCACGCAGTATCTTCGCCGTACTTCTCTGACAGTTCATCCTGATGCAACCAAGTAGCCCGAACTTCCGGATTAGGAGACTGGTTCCACAGTACCACATGGCCGTTCTCGAACGCATAAAAGCCACCGGGGTATTTTGAAAAATTCTCAACATCCATTGGCTTCACACGTGCATTGGCACCGTCGATGGAAACGCGGTTTTTAGTGGTCGCGACATAATTTCCGTGGATCGAGTTCACATGATAACCATCGACTCCATTTTCCGTCTGCAATTTCCAGTTACCGTCAAATGTATAGGATTGCGGCCCTGGAACAATCTCAAGTTCACCATTTGGATCCTGATTGACAATGAGGTCGATGAATTTCTTTGCTTCGCCGAGAAATTCACTGAGACTTTTTACATCTGAAGAAAGACTTCCCCAAATAAACCCACGATAGCTTTCCAAATGTGGGAGCTGAACGAGATCCAATTCTGCCTTTTGAAAACCAGGACCATATCCAGCGGTCGGAGAATTCCCGAAAGACAGCAATTTGCCTGAGGAATTATATGTCCAAGAGTGGAATGGACAAGTCATGCGCCGTGCGTTGCCGCATTTTTCTACCTGCAACTGGGCTCCACGATGAGAACAACTGTTCAGCACACCTGCCAGATTGCCTTCGCCATCACGCGAGATGATAACAGGCTGGCGCCCCATATAAGTTGTGAAAAAATCATGATTTTTCGGAATCTGGGCCTCATGACCAAGGAATATCCAGTTGCCCTCGAAAATATGCTTCATCTCGAGATCAAATATTTCTTCATCGATAAACGCAGATCTTTTGACGCGAAAAAGTCCGCTTTCGCTGTCTTCGTGAAGCATCCCTATGATGCTACCTCTTGTTATTGTCATTTCATTTCTCTCAAATCCAAACTGGAAGGAAACCGAACAGATCTTCATATCTAAATTCTGCACGCCGGGGGACTTCTCGAAATTCTCCTAATTCTTGCTATTTTGGCGAATAACGCGCTGCCGCCTCGTCGAAAGAAGGGCCGCGGCTAGCCCGCATCTTGGGAAGCCAGTAGGGAAGTTTGGTCATCATCCCGCCATCTACTGTTAACGCCTGCCCCGTAATCATCGCGGACATTTCCGATGCAAAAAATACGATGGCATTGGCCAAATCCTCCGGCTCCGCCAAACGAGGAAGGGGTGTTTCCGTTGCAAAAAGCTCAAACATCTCCTTGCCCATTGTTTTACGACCACGCTCGGTCAGAACCGCACCCGGAATGACAGCATTGCATCTGATATTGTCGCGACCATAGGTTGCAGCAATCTCTTTGGTTAGCTGGTTTACCCCCGCCTTTGCGGCACCATATGCGGCGAGATCCATAGTCGCTTCAAGCGATGCCAATGACGAGACATTGACAATACTTCCGCCACCGCCCGAAATCATGATGGGCAGAGAATATTTCGCCATCAACATTGTCGAAGTTAGATGTCCGGCAATCGTAGTGTTCCAGTGATTGACATCCATTTCGACGACTTCAAAATCTGGTGCAATCGTGCGCGGAATACCAGCACTATTGACCACAATATCTATTCTGCCAAATTGATCGGACACATGTTCCGAAAGCGCCGCGATATCAGCCTCTTTCAAAATGTCAGTCTGCACGAATAATATGCCTTTATAGGCACTCGATAACTCGGCGGCGAGTGAAGCACCCTTGCCTTCATCGACATCAGCAATTGTTACACGCGCACCCAGGTCGGCTAGTTTACGCACAGTCTGCTCACCAATACCGCTGGCACCGCCAGTTACGATTGCCGATTTACCAGAAAGATCAATCATTCCAAGCGCCTCAAAGTTCGACATCGAGGCCAACGCCTGTTGCCTCTGGCCCATGCCCAAATACGTCAAGATGATGATACGATTGCTGCGGCTCTGGCTTACATCCGCCCCAACCTAATTCCATTAGCCAACCTGAAGGCGTCTGTGAATAAAAGGTCAGCGCCTTATCATTTGCGTGCTTACCCAGTTGCAGCGCCACCGGAATTTCGCGCTTGCGAACAACATCATGTGATGCGCCAAGATCATCAAGATGCGTGTATTCCAGCATCATGTGGTTCAGCATCTTACCATCGGAAGGAACACCGAAAGCAATGGAGTGCTGACGATCATTACAGTGCATAAAGATCGGCTTGATCACCTCATTAGGCGTACCGAGATGATATTCAATCGAACCAGAGAGGCCTAACATCCGGTAAAATTCGTAGCTCGCAGCCAGATCAGTTGACGCTATCAGACAATGGCCAAGCCCGGCATTATTGGTAACAAAGCGACCGTGCATGCGTCGACCCGGATGAAACGGCAGATGTAAATCAACCCTTGGGCCGTAAAAAATTTCAATTGGCGTTCCTGCCGGATCATTTAACTTCAAATGACCCAAAACGCGGCGCTCTTCATTTTCTTCTATAGTGCCGACGCTATATTCAACGCCATTTTCTCTAAGCAAAGCTTCCATCTCATGAAGCTCCGGTTCACCAGCAACTCGCCATCCCATATATGCCAGATCGTCAGAAGCGCCTGTATGCATAACAAAACGGTGATGCCAATTGTCCATTCTCAGATAGAAACGGTCCGGTTCATTTTCGTCATAGACTTCTAATCCTATGCATTCAGATGCATATTTTTTCCAGGCATCGGGATCCGAAACCGTTAACCCTACATATCCCAGCTCAGTCACAGCAACCATGGCAACACCTCCCATCCCCAAAAATAGCTCCTCAACACAGAGCCGTATCACAGTTACGCTCTAGCATGTCAGCATGTTAAAGGTCAAATGGTAATTTGCCGCTAATAGCCACGGCGGCTCGGCCCACGTCTGCCGCGTTTACGCGCGCGTTGACCGGGTCAAAACGTGGCTAAAATTCATATCTGAGGTTCAGATTAGGGTTAGGAATAAACTAGCTTGGGTTTCCCAATAACATGGCGGTGCATTAGGCGAGCAGCTGCCTGTTTATCGCCTGCGATAATCTTTGCAGCAATCTGCCGGCGTTCTTCATTCAATTTTTCTGCCGCTGAAAAAGCAAGCTCATCAATGCCTTGCCATAGGTAGAAGCTGGCCAAGTTTCGAAGGCCGCTGAACTGCCCCTCTAGCAAGGGTGATTTCGCCATCGACCATATCTGGTCATGGAATCTATCGATATAGCGAATGTACAATGTCCGTTCGCCAATATTGTGAAGCCCACCAGTCGGAGGGGGCTGTATCGCGGCCAATTGTGCCTCTTCTTCCTCGGTTTTACGTTCCACGGCGAGTTCGACGGCTACCGCCTCAATGGCGCTGTGCACGCGGAAAAAATCCAGCATCTCCTCTCGAGATGGCTCGACAACACGGCATCCGACTTGCGGCAACACTTCCACGTAACCGCAAGCGCGCAAATGCCCGAGGGCGGAGCTAACCGGTTGACGACTAACGTTAAACGTATCTGCAAGTTTTTTGAAGGAAAGACTTTCACCTGTTTTGTAATACCCAAGGATCATGCGCCGTTCGAGTTCGGCCGCAATCTCACCAGCCATTCCTGTAGGCGCGTTCATCGCTTTACGACTCATCATCCGTTTCTGTCTCTCGGAGTCCTGAATCAATAGCCGAAGTTCTTCATCCATGGAGGTTCATTTACCTTGCTAGATTGCCTGAATTAAAGAAACTTACTAGCGGGACAGAGCTCAAGTGCAAGGTTTTCCAGCACCATCTTCGATCGCGATCACCCATAGGACGTTAAACATCCATTCCATGCCTTTTTTAGACCATTCACCAACTATGCGCCCTTCCAAGCCGAAAACAAGCACAAATCATCAATATTATACGGGCCACCCATTCGCCACAGCGCAGTATTGCTAACGAATTCAGTTTCGGCCAGCCCGATCATGCCTTTAGTCAAATCGGTCGAAAACAGTTCAGAAACCAGAGCATTTTTAAGCACTCCGTCCGCCACCAGACTCTTCGCTCTAATTAAACCTTCGCCCTAACAAAAAACGCTGCACATTCGGATTATTGCGACGCTCACAATTCTAATTATCTAATGCTCGCCTCTCAGCTTCGCGTGTTCGAGATCGTAATCAGCATAGGAATCCTTAAAGCTAGCCACATTCAAAAGTACACTGGCCAAGACTTTTTCCTGCGTTGGCAAATAGATATCTGACCGAACCCAGCAACTCTCTGTCCGGCGACTACCCGAGAGCGCAACAAGCGTCCTTTCTATCTCATATTCAGTATCCACCATTAAGGGGCCTGCAAATATCCTAATTTCCTGATCGACGAACAGGTCAATCGTCTCTTTCCTTGGCAACCACGGATCTTCAAACGCGCGATGGTGCGCTAGAACGCTAATCATTTCAACGGGCAAAATAGGGCCGCCCCACGGGGTCTTCCTGCCTTCCTCATAATAAGCAGAAACTTCGGTGATATTTGCATTTTTATCGCGCAACGTAAAAGGATAGAGGTCACCCATAGGGCTATCAAAGTTGATCCGCGCTGCAAAGCGTGGGCGCACAGCCCCTGGCTCCACATGGCCAAAAATTACCCGATTCGGGTCCGTTGCGCATAGCCGATCCAGCTTGGTCTGGAGCACACTATCCGGCGCATTCGAACCGACCGACGCAGTGCCGCGCAATACCTCACTACCATCCCGCTTTGTCATCCAGATCGGCAGTTGTTGCTCGTCACCCGTAGGGATGCCGATAAAGGCCATGACCTCTTCACCATCAAGCACCGCACCTTTGTAACTTACCGAGAGACATCCTTCGGACAACCAGCGGTCGCCCCAAATTTCTGTACAGAGAGGTATAAACTGGCTGAAATGCGTTGGCCCTTCAATAGGCGCAGCAGCGAAACCCATTTTTCGCGCAGTCTCATCGTCATGGACGGATGCATGGCCGCCATAAGTCTGGGCCTGCAGGAGGTTGCGCGGGCTGCGCCAAGGGCCGTGGAGGCCATCAGAAAGACGTTCGATTTTTGTGGTGAATGCTCGTGTCATACTATCATGCTTTCTTCTGCTTCCAATTTCTTCGCATCACTCCCAGTCTCAATTTTCGGCGGGGTGGAACTAGCGCGCCTCTGCCTCGAGCTTTTCAATCGACCTGTCTTTAACATAGCCATAACCTGCAATGCCCTCAGGCATGCGTGCGGTCGCAATGGCATTCGGGTAATTATTGCCATCGAGTTGTGAGCAAATTTCTGTGATTTTTTGTTCATATTCATATGCCATCGCGCGTTCCTTGCGCCTTTCGGCCTGATAGCCAAAGGGATCCAGCACACCCCCGCGCAATTTCCTGAATTTTGTCAGCGTCCGCAATGCCAACATCATCCATGGTCCGAAACTGCGTTTGCGCGGCAGTCCGTTTGACGGATCACGTCTGGCTAAAAGCGGCGGCGCCATATTGAATTCGATCTTGTAATCACCTTCAAAAACTTCCGCTATCCGCTTTTCAAAGCGCCCGTCGGTATAGAGGCGCGCAACCTCATATTCGTCTTTATAGGCAAGCAGCTTGTAGAAATTCCATGCGACAGCGTGGGTCAACGCTCCTGGCTTGGCAGCAATTTTTATTTCGGCTGCACGTACGAAGTCTATTAGATTTCGATAGCGATCAGCGTAGGTTCTGTCCTGATATGCAACCAATTCGTCCATCCGCTGTGAAATCAACGCATCGACATCCTCGACGTCTTCATCCCGGGACACTTTTTTTCCACCTAGCACATCTTCGATAGCGCTCATATCATGCGCGGCAAGCCGTCCCCATTCAAATGCTGCGAGACTATTTTTGACAGCTACGCCGTTTAATTCAATAGCGCGTTGAAGCGCATCGCGGCTTAGTGGAATGCGTCCGCGCTGCCAGGCAAATCCGAGCAAGAAAAGATTGCTGGAGATCGAATCGCCCATGAGCCGCGTAGCGATATGCGTTGCATGCAAAAATTCGCTATCTGGTCGGGTGCGCTTGGCGATAGAACTGCGGTCCGAGGATGCTGAAAGGTCGATGGTACCATCTGTCACAAATGCCGCAGTAGGTGTTACATCGTCGTTCACGACCCCTGTGGTGCGTTCCACCGACAAGCGCGAAATAATTCCGTCGCTACCGGCGACGACGAGATCGCACGCCAACAGCAAATCCGTTGCGCCAACACCGATGCGCCCTGAACCAAGCAGCCGCTTTTCATCTGCTAGGCGAATATGGCTGGTTACGCTGCCATTCTTTTGGGCAAGCCCTGTATTATCCAGAACTGTAACGAATTTGCCTTCGAGATGCGCAGCCATGCCGATCAATGCGCCAACGGTAACGACCCCGGTACCGCCAATTCCGGTAACAAGGATATTAAATGTTCCGTTAATCGGAGGTATGTCGGGTTGAGGTACGGTTAGCGATGGTGCGTCACCTGGCGACGTTGCTACGCTTCGCCGAACATTACCACCCTTCACCGTGATGAAACTTGGGCAAAACCCTTCAAGACAGCTATAGTCCTTGTTGCAATCCGACTGATCAATCTGTCGTTTTCGACCAAATTCCGTTTCCATTGGCTTAACCGCAATACAGTTCGATTTGACGGAACAATCGCCGCAACCTTCGCACACCAGATCATTGATAAATAGTCGCTTTGGTGGATCGGGATACTGCTTGCGCTTGCGCCTTCTCCGCTTTTCGGCGGCACAGGTCTGGTCATAAATAATGACCGATAGCCCTTTGACCTCTCGTAATTGGCGTTGTACTGCATCAAGCTCTAGCCGGTGATGAATTGTTGCCCCTTCAGGGAAGGTAACACTTGCTCCGAATTTTTCCGGCTCGTCCGATACAATAGCTATGCGCACGGCCCCTTCCGCCGCGACCTGCCTCGCAATCATCGGCACATTCATCGGTCCGTCGTGTGACTGACCGCCAGTCATTGCCACCGCATCGTTAAAGAGTATCTTGTATGTGATATTTGAGCCTGCAGCAGAAGCTGCACGAATTGCCATTAGGCCTGAATGGAAATAAGTTCCGTCACCCATATTCTGGAACACATGTTCCTCGGTCGTAAAGGGCGCCTGTCCTATCCACGATGCACCTTCTCCTCCCATCTGGGTGATAAATGCAGTGTTACGATCAGGCATTGAATAAGCCATCCCGTGACAACCGATTCCGGCCATTGCCCGACTTCCTTCCGGAACTTTGGTAGACGTATTGTGCGGGCAACCAGAACAAAAGTATGGAACTCGATCGAGTTTGCCGGAGGTTGTATCAACCACGGGCGTAAAGTTAATCTCGGTGAGCTTTTTCTGGAAAGGTGCAATGTCAGCACCAGCGGCATCGAGACAATGAACCAGCGCAGCAGCAATCTTGCTCGGGTCCAGTTCACCTGAACTCGGCAACAGCATCGAACCATCCAGACCTTTTTTGCCCATCAATTTATATCCATCGCGATTGACCAAAAGCGAGGCGATCTGCGTTTCTACGAAGGCATCTTTTTCCTCGATGACCATGATATGACGCGTATCACCCAAGAATTTCAGCAACCCGAGCGGCTCAAGCGGCCAGGACATACCGACCTTATAGATCGCAATGCCCATATCTTTCGCTACCAGCGTATCGATATCCAGATCGGCAAGCGCATCGATCAAATCGCCATGCGCCTTTCCTGTCGTTATCACCGCTAGCTTCGCCTGTGGGCTATCCAATATTGTTTTATCGATGGTGTTGCGTCGTGCATATGCCTGAACCGCTTCCATTCGCGCACTATGCAGACGTTTCTCCATATCATTGGGCGTATCGGGCCAACGAATTCCCAAACCGCCGACTGGAATCGAAAAATCAGTTGGGATGGACGTCTCTGAATATACTGCTCCCATATCGACAACTGCGCTGCTTTCAACGATTTCAGTCGTGGCCTTTAGCGCGACCCAGCAGCCCGAAAAGCGGGAGAGGGCAAAACCATGAAGACCAAATGACATTAGCTCTTCCACATTTGCCGGATTCAACAGCGGCATATGTGCAGCGGCAGCCATTTGGTCGCTTTGATGCGGGAGCGTCGATGATTTACAAGCGTGATCATCACCCATCACAGCCAAAACACCGCCATATTCCGAAGTACCCGCAGCATTGGCGTGTTTGAACACATCCATTGTCCGATCGACACCTGGGCCTTTTCCGTACCAGATACCAAAAACGCCCTCCTTAGTGGCCTTGGGCGAAAGCGCTACCTGCTGCGTTCCCCAAAGAGATGTCGCTGCAATATCTTCATTAACCCCCGGCAAGAAATGAATGTCTTGCGCCGACAAATGACTTGCGGCCTTTTCAAGAGCATCATCATAATTACCGAGTGGCGAACCACGATAGCCTGATATAAAACCGGCAGTGTCGAGTTGCGCTGTACGATCCCGCTCGCGCTGGAGCATCGGAAGGCGCACCAACGCCTGAATTCCCGACATATAGACTAAGCCATCGACATCAGTATATTTCGCATCGAGGGTAACTTCACGCAACATCTTAAATTCCCATGCTTTGCAGCATTGCACCAGCCATAAATCCAGTCGACAGTGCCACAAGCTGATTACAGTTGGATTTTCTTATAGTGATCACGCGCATAACCATTCAGGCCGAGTGTCAATGAATGTACGGTCGACCTCTTCCAAGCGCTTGAGCTGGCTCGTCGCACGCGGTAACTCCCACAAGCGAAAGTAACGCGCCGCCGCCCGTTTTCCGTCATAGAAGTCTCCGGCTTTACCATCACATGCAATTATCTGTTCCAGCCAAATCCAGCTGATAACCATATGACCGAACACGTCGAGAAACGGCGTCGCGTTAGCAAGCATAGCTTGCCTATCATCATGCGCGCACAGCAGTTCGACAATACTAGCCACAGCGCCTAGCATCTCCTCCACAATTGCAGCATGTTGTGACGGCTCACCGCCAATTTCGGCCCCGCGGTCGCAGCTTTTTTTAATGCGGGCCGCCAATATTTTCAGTGCGCGGCCGTCTTGCATCGATACTTTGCGGCCCAGCAGATCGAGAGCCTGAATACCATTTGTACCCTCATGAATCGCGTTAAGTCGATTATCGCGGTAAAATTGCTCGACCGGAAAATCCCGTGTGTAACCATATCCAGCATAAACCTGTATCGCGAGACTGTTGGCATCAAGGCAATATTGCGACGGCCAGGCTTTTGCGACCGGCGTCAATATGTCTAGCAGGAGCGTTATTTCCTCGCGCACAATGCCGTCACTGCATCGCATTTCATCCACCAGCTTCGCACAGTAAAGATTAAACGCCAATGCGCCCTCAACATAGGATTTCTGAATTAGAAGCATTCTGCGAACATCCGCATGCTCGATGATTGCCACTGAATTTACCTCTCCCGCTTTACGCCCCTGAATACGGCTGCTGGAATAATCAACGGCATGTAGAAAGCCGGTATAGCCGATCGCCGCCGCACTCATCCCAACGCCAATTCGCGCTTCGTTCATCATGTGGAACATCAGTGAAAGACCAGCGCCTTCGCTTCCAATCATGTAACCGATTGCTCCGCTTTGGCCGTCAGGCATGTACATGCCTTCACCAAAGTTAAGCGCAGCATTCACAGTACCGCGTTGGCCCATTTTATGGTTCAATCCAGCCACGACAACATCATTGTGAACAACAGAGCCGTCATCCATCTCTACATCGCGCGGCACGATAAACAGTGACAGCCCCTTAACTCCGGCCGCCGCGACTTCAGTACGAGCAAGCACAAGATGGGTGATGGATCGTGACAATCCATGATCAGCCCCAGAAATCCACATTTTGTTTCCGAACAGACGAAACCGTTTACCATCAGCGACCGCGAGCATGCGGATGTCCCCTAACGAAGACCCGGCCTGGGGTTCTGACAGACACATTGTACCAAAATCTACACCAGCCAATAATGGCTTCGCATATTTTTGGATCTGATATTCCGATCCATGTTCGAACAATAAGTTCGCCGCAGCCGCGGACAATAATGCATACCCCGAAATTGCGGGACTGGCCGCCTGCAACCATGCAAAAGCCGCCCGATCCACGACGAAAGGCAATTGCATACCGCCACGCTCCGCGATTTGCGACGCAGACAGCAAGCCAGCATCAGCAAAAGCCGCGAGCGCAGTACCGATTTCGTCCGGTAGAGCAACCTCACTGCTAGACATCATCACCGGTTCGTTTTGGTCTGCCACACGATTAGCTGACTGAAAATAATCAGTTGCGATCAATTCTGCGAGGTCAATCGTCGCCTGAATTGTTTCTTTATCGTGTTCGCTGTACAACTGGTTGTCGAGCAAAGCATCAACCTGCAACCATTCAAAGAGAATGAAATCCATATCGCGGCGAGATAAAATCTTGGACATAAATGCCTAATTCTCTCTATTATTGGCGCCTCGAAACAGCGCTCGATTATCATTGTGATCTGAATATCTATCGAGCTTATATGCGCGGCCTAGCGAGGCACAGCGCAATAGAAACAACCTGCAGACCGTGAACTCATTGACTAGTAGATAACATGTTAGTATGCAAGTATGGTTTTAAAGGTGTGCCGCTAAACGACGTGGCTGTGCGATTTTCTAGTGCCGCAGCAGCAATATCAAACGGGAGAGATCAGTGGATTTGGGAATCAGGGGACGTCGCGCTATCGTATGTGGTGCCAGCAGGGGTCTCGGTCGCGCGGTAGCAGAATCATTGGCTGAAGCTGGTGCTAACTTGGTCCTTAACGCTCGCGGATTGGATGGTATCGAGCAAGCGGCCGACGAGATTCGCGAAAAGCATGGTGTCAGAGTCGATACTTTGGCTAGTGACCTGACCACCGAAGAAGGCTGTAATAGAATTGCGGTCGCTTTCCCTACAACTGATATTTTGATCAATAATGCCGGTGGCCCACCTGCAGGGGATTGGCGCAGTTTTGAACGCGAAGATTGGCGTACTGCGACTGACCACAACATGATCGGCCCTATATTTTTGATCCGAAACTATCTGGACGGCATGGTCGGACAAAATTTTGGGCGTATCGTCAACATTACCTCGATCGTCGTCAAGCAACCCAAAGCGATGCTCAGTCTTTCGGTTGCTGCGCGACTAGGTCTTACCGGCGCGGTAAAAGCCATCGCGCCATCAGTAGCAGGCAATAACGTGACGATTAACAACCTTTTGCCCGAACTCTTCGATACCGACCGGCTACGTCAAAACCTGACAACAATTGGTAAGCAAAACGGACGGACATTAGAAGAAGAGATAGCAGAGCATATGCATATCATACCGGCCAAGCGCTTGGGCAAACCCGCGGAACTAGGAGCGACATGCGCGTTCCTGTGCAGCGAACACGCCGGATTTATAACTGGGCAATCCATATTGCTCGACGGCGGATTTTATCCGGGCCTGTTTTAATAAGCGAGCCATCGGCAACGTGATTTTCAGTCACATCGCGAACAAACAGTTTATCAGGCTCTGGGCGATGTCCTTAGGGCCAAAGTTAGGAGTAAGTAATTTTACCGCGAATGCACTTTGAATCCGGGCATGAAGATTTCCGGAAAATGGTGAACCGATCTTTCCTCGACGAATGCCTGCCCCATCATGAGGGGTGGGAAACGCAGGGCTATGTCGAACATTCGATGTGGAAACGTGCCGGAGAGCTTGGCTTACTTTGCATGGCTTTACCGCAAGAATATGGCGGCCTTGGCGCAGATGCACGCTTCACACAAGTGCTGATGGAAGAACAGGGATACACGGGCTTCTACGGCATGAATTTTCAGGCAAATGATATCGTCGCAAGCTACATCTATCATTTTGGAACAGAGGCTCAACGTAAAATATGGTTGTCGAAAATCGCTACAGGCGCTGTGCTTGGTGCCTTGGGCATGACAGAACAGGGCGGCGGTTCTGATCTGCAAGCGATAAAAACCAAAGCCGTCAAAAATGGTGACGATTATATTGTGAACGGGTCCAAGATATTTATCTCCAATGGTTATATGTCTGACCTTATCGGTTTGGTCGTAAAAACTGGCAGAGGCGGCGCACGAGACATTTCAATTTTGCTTGTCGAAGCAGACCCACCGGGCCTCACAAAAGGCAAGCCGCTTAAGAAAATGGGTATGAAGGCACAGGATACCTCCGAATTATTTTTCGAGGATAGGTTCATGGCCTGGGGCTGAAACCAGCGTTGTTTGGCCTGGTGTGCTTGTCCAGATAATTGAGGATGACGTCGTCGGTGATATGGCCCGAGGTGGTCGACAAATAGCCTCGTTGCCAGAAGCGCTGTCCCCAATAGCGTTTGCGGATATACTCGAACTCCTGCTGTATCTTGCGCGATGATCGCCCTTTTGCTCGGCGCACGTAGTCGCTGACCGCAATGTAAGACGGGATCTCTACAAACATATGGACATGATCACGCGACAGAGCGCCCTAAATGATCTTCACACCCAGTTCGCTGCAAACCTGCCGGATGATCTCTCGCACCCGCAGGCGAACCTCGCCATGCAGCACCTTGAAGCGGTATCTTAGTGTCCAGACTATGTGATAACGGTGATGAAAAGCGGTGTGGCTTCCGCGTGAATATGGCATAAGCACTATCTTCCAGAAAATAACTTCGCCTGCGAGCCGGTCATTTTCTGGAGGATAGTGCTGGGCAAACAAAAACGGCTGAAGCCTCTAACCACAGCTAAAAGCTGGTGAGTTTGCTCCTAAGGTGAGACACTAAACTTGCAATCGGCCAAACAATGCGCATTGACGCAAAGGGTAAATCTTCTCTCATGCTATCTGGCGGCCGATTCGACTAGAAAGCACTGCTCCGATAAGCGCCACGGGGATGGCAAGTATTATCAACAATCCATACATTCCAATCCCTTGTGTTACCATGAATCCGGCAGCGATTGGCGAGGCTATAGCTCCTAAACGCCCCACACCCAAAGCCCAGCCAATCCCTGTCGCCCTGAATTCCAGCGGATAGGCAATAGCTACCAACCCGTATAGCGCTGTCAAAGCGCCGTTCACGCAAAATCCGATGACAAACATGATGGTCATTATCAATGTTAGGTTCGTTGGCATCGCAAAAATATATGCTGCCATTACGATAACCGACCCAAAAAGCAGCAGTGAAATTGTCTTTGCCATAGGCCAACGTGGACTAAAGAAACCGACCAGCCAAGCAGCGATCAGGCCACCGAAAGTTACAAGCGACAGAGCTGTAATGCTGTGTTTAAGCGAATATCCAGCAAGAACGAATAGTTGGGGAGTCCAGTTTATAAGGAAATAGGAAGTCCAGAAAGATGTGAACAAAAGGGCCCAGAGCATCAACGTTTTCTTGCGTTGGGATCGACTCAACAAACTTCCAAGAGCAGGCTTCGACGTATCCTTTGTCGAAGAAACCGTAGGCAGATTAATCAGTGCGACAGCCCCCATTCGGGCACGTATATTATTGACCCTCGCCAGATTAGCCGTAGACTTTTGGCCTGAACGGGCAAGATATTCTGGAGACTCCGGCAGAAACAACAGGACGAGGAGAAAGGCCAGCCCGCCGAACCCGGCACCAACAAAAAAAATACCTCGCCAACCGCCCAATTCGATAATTGATGCCGCAATCGGGCCGACAACGACCGTACCGACGGTAAAACCAGTGGCACTGATTATTACCAATAGTGAGCGATGCTTTTCAGGTGCGAATTCGCTAACGAGTGACGACGCACTGCCCAGGACACCGCCCACGCCAACGCCGGTGAGAAAGCGCAGGCCGATTAGTGGCGCCAGTGAATTGGAAAAGCCGATTCCGACCATTGCAATCGCAATTAGACCAACCGAATATAACATAATTTTTTTGCGACCGAAACGGTCACTCAGAGGCGACAAAACCATAGCCCCAACAGCCATCCCTATTAGTGCAGCAGAAAACAGAAAACCTAGGACCGAAGCACCAAGCGTAAATTCTTTGGCGATCAACGGAGCCGCAGCGGCCATAGCGACTAAATCAAATCCGTCAGTAAAGTTTACAAAAAAGCATATCGCCGTAACGACAATGGTTACCAGCCGTATCTTCATTTCCGGAGGGATTGATGCCTTTGCCTCCGCAATCGAAGCTAGATTATTATCAGAAATTCGAACGGACTTTTGAATATCACTCATTTGCTAGCATTAGCGATAAAATTGACCCTTGAAGCTTCAGCAATTTCACTTTCAAGTACTAATGCATCCGTTAGCGGGATAGAGTATCCGGTATCGATCATATGCTTATAGCGAACTGCCATGCTGGCAGCCAGATTGGTAATCTGTAGCGCCAATTCTATCGCCCGCGGCATAAGCATATCAGGCTCAACTACCTCTGCTACAATCCCCCAGTCATGAGCTTTGGCAACGTCAATTTTGGCTGCCGTCAATGATTTCATGGCTTCTCTAACTCTTTGAAAAGGTAATCGTTTAATTAGGTTGGGCGAATTTCCAGACAATTCCAACATTGGTAGCGTTCAGCCAATACGCAAAACGCTACCAATTTGATCAATCAAATTTAAATGCGAAACTCACGCCATAAGTTGCCGGCATTCCAGTATAGCGTGCCGCGCTATCATAGGATTGATCGACATAAGTCCAATAATATTTGTCAAAAACATTCTTGCCCCAGATCGTCGCTTTCCAGCGACCATCTGCAGCCTCATACCCAAGACGCGCATCCACCGTTGCGTATCCATCAATGCAAAACACGCAATCAACACCCGGAGCAGTCGATGTCAGCGGCCTGTCGAAATAATTGAGTTTGTCAGCAGCAATTACAGCATCAGAACTTGACCGAGCATTGATGGAAACCCCGACGAACGGAGTGCCCCCATCGGTTTTCACACGATAATCAATATTCAAAGAACCGGACCATTTAGAAGTCAGCGGAAGTGGGGATCCGGAATGATCATAGTCGCGCTCGCCAAGTGTATTAATACCGACATAATCTGTAATTTTGGAATCAAGATAAGTAGCAGAACCGGAGATTGTAAGCCCATCGACCGGCCGCAAGGTCAGATCGATTTCCGCGCCCAGCACACGTGATTTTGGTACGTTTATCAGCGCATCAAGCTGGTTAAAAACAAGATCATCAAGCTTTCCGCGAACCTGCTTATTTCGATAATCATAGTAAAATGCAGCAGCATTAACACTAAGCAACCCTGAGAGCGTTCTTGCCTTGACGCCTGCTTCATAGGCTGTCAGCTTCTCTTGGGATACCGGGTTGAATGCAACGATATTGGAGGCTGTTAAAGATGGAAAACTGCCGGCTTTGTAGCCGCGTGAAAGGTTGGCGTAAATTAAGAGATCCGGGGTGACCTGAAAATCGGCTCCAACCCGCCAAGAAATATTATCCTCTTTCAAAGTAGCAAATACGGGGACACCTACCGGCACATTATTTTCATTCAAAGAATAACAATCATCTGGACCGACCGGTGTAAACGGCGTGCCACTGCCAACGGCATTTCCTAACTGATTAAAAAAAGTGTCATTATTGCCACCAGGAACTGTGGAATTACAAAGCTCAGCCTGAATGCGCGAATTTGTATATCGAGCCCCCCCCTTCAAAACGATACGGTCGGAAACATTAAATTCTGCATTTCCGAAAAGCGCATAGTTGCGAATCTTCTGCTTAGTATCAACAATCGACGTGTTGATGAACAATGTGCCGGCGCGATAGGCGGTATGCCCCAACCGCACACCAAAATTCTCATATGTCTTGCTGTCTTCGTAATTACCTCCAACTACCCACCTGAAAACATCCGATGTATCATCAGCTATCCGAATTTCTTGGTTGAACGACTTTATCGTTCCCTTCTGATCGGTGATATTACTCATCAAATATTCCGCTCCATCTGTATCCACAAATTGGAACTGGTCGTAGTCAGCATAAGAACTGAGCGATGTAACCGTTATCGTGTCCGAAACATCAATATCGGCACGTAATGATCCCTGAATCATCTTCCGGTCACTACGCGGCTCGAAATTAACCAGTGGCGCCGATCCCGGCACGATTGCCCCCGTCGGATTGGGAGTAGCAACAGGAGTGCCAAGCGAGGGACTTTCGGCCTGAGCAGTCCAATCCGCAGCCCGATTGCTGCGCGGTGAGAATGTAAAGCCATTGGGGTAATTGTCCGCAAAAGCCTGCAATATGGCCGGAGAACTACCTGAAGGGCGGAGCGCGATAAGTTGTTGCGCCTGCGGGTCGGATTTATCTTTGAACCCGTTGACGTTGAAAAGCAGGCGAACGCTGTCCGTTGGCTCAAAATCTAACAGAAAGCGGCCCGCAATATATGATTGAGAGCCATTCGTATCATCGCGGGTTACGCTATACTGCCAATCATCTGTATTTTTGCCAGTAAGGGCCAAGCGAACGCGCGCAGTATCCGAAATTGGTCCGCTAATATGTGCATTTCCATCAATTGAATTGAAGCGGCCATAACTAATATCACCGCCGGATTCCCAATATTCGGTTGGCTTTTTCGCTACGAAGTTGATTGCACCGCCCGTAGCATTCTGACCAAAAAGCGTACCTTGTGGCCCCTTGAGGACCTCAATGCGCTCGAGATCATAAGCGGCGTGCAATGTCATGACCGGAAATGAAAGAGGAGCTTGATCAAGATAGGAGCTTACCGACGGATAGACACCAAGGGATTCTTCGTTAAATCCGATACCGCGGAGCGTTAAAATAGGGGTTGCATTGGCACTCGGGGTATAGCTAAGTCCTGGAACCGCAGAAGCGATGTCAGACAAATCTGTGATGCGACGATCTTGAAGCATTTCACTTGAAAGTGCAGAAACCGTCTGACCAACCTTGCTGAGCGACTCCTCGCGCTTATTCGCGGTGACGATGATTTCATCATAGACAACAGATTGATCCGAACTTTCACTGTTATCTTGAGCCAGCGCGACGTTTGGCCAGCACGCTGTTGACATGAAACCAATCATCACACCATAAAAAGTTTGTGAACGCATCCGTGATCTCCCAATCCAATGTTATTGCTATCTCTATTATACTTTTATCATTGTTTGAATGATCAAACCCATAACACGATAGCAGTGCTAACATGTTAGAATTTATGCGTCGCGTCAAGTGATTGATTGCCTGACCACAAAATTTGAATTTTCTAATTCGATCGAAGCGCCTGAAATATCGCTTACTAATCCATGGGTGTTAGGCGAGTTGGAAGACCTGTGGAAACGGCCGTATTGCCACGCTTGGAAGATTATTGGACATAGGTTCCCAACCATCTTCAGCCATGAGTTAAACAACTTTTCTGGCGCTTACCGAAAATGTTTTCTTTGGCTTAGCGGCTCTAGAACCTAGTTGAAAAATCCCGGTGCATCGGCTCCATCACAAAATCAATTACTCGGTTCATCGAGGTCAGAGTAAGGAAAGGGCCGGATGTTTCCCGCGCAAAGTAAATTAACCGGTCGCTTCTGACGTCAAAATATCCGCGATTTCAAAAGCAGTCTTGTGCATTGACGCGATCAGGTTGGTATCCTGTGTATGGTCAACTTCCTCGCCCAGTCGCGAAACCGATATTCCCAGTGCTATAGCGGTATCATTGGACGGAACGGGCACAGCAAGACAATATAGGTCAGGAGAAATCTCTCGGTTATCAACAGCGAAACCTTGTTTTGTGACGCACGCCAATTCCTCGCGAAGCGTGGCAGCATCTATGGTTGTATTGTCGGTCAGCGCCACAAACGGACCGTTTGCCAGATACTGCTCCTGCTTTTCCGTTGGCAGACCCGCCAACAAAACCTTTCCTATACCAGTACAATAAGCCTCAAGCTGCATATCCTCACGCGTGAATAATTGGTCATTGCCAGCTCCTTCTTTCACTAAATAGGTCACCATATCATCTTCGAGCGTTCCCATATGCACGATGGCGCGGCTGGCGGCGGCAAGTTTGGCAAGGCTTTCGCGCGCCAATTCGGCGGCTAGGCGGCTGGGCTGCAGAAAGGGGGTTAAGGAGAGCAATTGCGCGCCCGCTACATAATGTCCTCTGCGCGATTGCTGTAACAATCCCTGATCCGTCAATGTTGCGATCAGCCGGTATAGCGTTGCATTGGGGATCTCGAGATCCTGAACCAAATGCGTCACTTTTTGCCGCCCGCCATCGCGGACAACAAGCTGCAACAGCTCCATTGCTCTCCCGAAGGAGCTCAAAACGGGAGTTCCCTTTCTCATAATGTGAGACAATAGGTCGGCAGTGCCATAGGCACAAGCGGAAGATAAGAATATAGAAGCCAAAATATAAGGCAGGCCAAATTCTGATTCTTGCCATTGCTGGAGGATGTAAAATAATGGGTAAATCTCATGAAATTGCCGCTGAACGGTTGCGCGCGGCCTATGCTGGCGAGGCGATTGCGCCTTTGCGCGATATATTAGAGCCAACCGATGTGGACGGCGCTTACGCGGTGCAAGCGATCAACACCCGCCATTGGGAATCGGAAGGCCGCCGGATTGTTGGCCGCAAAGTCGGCTTGACGGCAAAGGCAGTGCAACAACAACTGGGCGTGGGCCAACCGGATTTTGGCGTATTGTTCGATGATATGCAGATTGCAGATGGCGGCATATTAAAGACATCACAGGCTCTTCAACCCAAGGCTGAGGCCGAAGTGGCGATCATATTGGGCGCAGACATTGATGGCGACAAAATTGATCGTCAACAGGTTGCCGCCGCCGTGGCGGAAGTGACTGCCGCCATTGAAATTGTCGACAGCCGCATTGCCGACTGGAAAATCACATTTGCCGACACGGTTGCAGATAATGGTTCATCAGCCATGTTCGTACTTGGCGACACCAAAAAACCGCTGGATGGGCTCGACCTTTGGACATGCGGCATGGCGATGGAAGTCAATGATGAAGTGGTATCGCTTGGCGCAGGCGTCGCATGTCTTGGCCACCCGTTAAACGCCGCGACCTGGCTTGCCCGCACTCTGGCAGAACGCGGGGAGCCGCTGCGCAAAGGCGACATTGTTTTGACCGGCGCCCTGGGGCCAATGTTCGCTATCAACCCCGGCGACCATGTTCGCGCCAGCATTGGCGGGCTCGGAACCGTTTCGTTCACTTATCAGGATGACCGCAAATGACCGGTAAAACAAAAGTCGCTATTATTGGATCGGGCAATATCGGCACGGACCTGATGATAAAAGTCCTGCGCCTTTCCGATACACTGGAAATGGGCGCTATGGTCGGCATCGATCCCGGTTCCGACGGTCTCGCCCGCGCAAGCCGGATGAATGTGGCGACGACTGCAGAAGGCATAGAGGGGCTGATCAAAATGCTCGAATTTGCTGATATCGATATTGTGTTTGATGCAACGTCAGCCGGAGCGCACGCACATCATAACCAGATACTGCAAGCGCACGGCAAGATCGTGATCGACCTGACGCCTGCGGCAATTGGCCCCTATACCATCCCGGCAGTCAATGGTGACGCGAATTTGGATGCACCTAATGTCAATATGGTTACATGTGGCGGACAGGCGACCATTCCCATTGTTGCCGCGATTAACCGCGTGGCAAAAGTCCATTATGGTGAAATCGTTGCCTCCATTGCTTCAAAATCGGCCGGTCCGGGCACGCGCGCCAATATCGATGAATTTACCGAAACGACAAGCCAAGCCATTGTCGATGTTGGCGGGGCCGAGCACGGTAAGGCGATCATCGTGCTCAATCCGGCAGAGCCGCCGCTGATTATGCGTGATACCGTCTATTGTCTTTGTGAAGAGGCCGATCAGGATGCGATTGCTGCATCGGTGGAGAAAATGGTTGCCGAGGTTCAGCAATATGTACCGGGCTACCGGATGAAACAGGCCGTACAATTTGAACATATCGGTTCAAATCGGCCCTTGCGCATTCCTGAAATGAACGAGGGCAAGGGCGGCGAATATACTGGCCTCAAAGTTTCGGTATTCCTCGAAGTGGAAGGCGCGGCCCATTATCTGCCCGCTTATGCCGGTAATCTCGACATCATGACATCGGCCGCCATGAAGACGGCAGAAAAAATCGCGATCCGCAAGCTGCAAGGAGTCGCAGCATGACCTTCGATCCGACAACACACAAGCTCTATATCCAAGACGTGACACTGCGCGACGGGATGCACGCCATCCGTCACCAATATGGCCTGGACAATGTGCGTAATATCGCAAAAGCACTGGACCGTGCGAAAGTGGACGCGATTGAAGTCGCCCATGGCGATGGCCTGCAAGGCTCCAGCTTTAACTATGGTTTTGGTGCCCATACCGATTGGGACTGGATCGGCGCGGTAGCAGAGGTGTTGGAACATAGTGTATTAACCACATTATTGTTGCCAGGCATTGGCACCATCCATGATTTGAAACATGCCTATGAAATGGGCGTGCGTTCGGTTCGTGTGGCGACCCACTGTACAGAGGCAGATGTCGCCAAGCAGCATATCGAATATGCGCGCGGCCTTGGCATGGATGTATCCGGCTTTTTGATGATGAGCCACATGACAAGTCCTGAACTTCTAGCCCGACAAGCACTCTTGATGGAAAGCTATGGCGCACATTGCGTCTATGTGACCGACAGCGGCGGTGCGATGAACATGGATGAATATGCGGCGCGCTGCCAAGCCTATGATGCGGTTCTGAAACCAGAAACCCAGCGCGGCGTTCATGCCCACCACAACCTTTCACTGGGCGTTGCAAACAGCATCGTCGCCGTCCAAAATGGTGCCGTGCGCGTTGATGCCTCTCTGGCGGGAATGGGCGCAGGCGCGGGCAATGCGCCACTTGAAGTGTTCATCGCTGCGGCTGACCGTTATGGTTGGAATCATGGCTGCGATCTTTATGCGCTGATGGATGCCGCTGAAGAACTGGTTCGTCCATTGCAGGATCGCCCCGTCCGCGTGGATCGCGAAACGCTTACCCTTGGCTATGCGGGCGTATATTCTAGCTTTCTGCGCCATGCCGAGAAAGCGAGCGAAGAATATGGGATTGATACGCGCACAATTCTCGTCGAACTGGGCAAAAGAAAAATGGTAGGCGGTCAGGAAGATATGATCACCGATGTCGCGCTTGATCTAACGCGGTCCAAGAGCAAATAAATTAGAGGAATGGCATATTATGAAATTTGACGTTCTCATCGTTGGCGCGGGGCATGGCGGCGCGCACACCGCTATCATGCTGCGTCAGAATAAATTTGAAGGCTCCATCGCTATGATTGGGGATGAGCCCGAGATCCCTTACGAACGCCCGCCTCTCAGCAAGAAATATTCTCCGGCGAGCGAAGCTTCGAACGCATATTGATCCGTCCCCAATCCTTTTGGGATGAGCGGCAAGTTACTATGATGACCGGGCAGCGGGTTATGTCGGTTAATCCCGCCGCGAAAAGCGTGACGACCAAACGCGGCGAGATTATCGAATATCATAAACTGGTCTGGTCTACCGGCGGCAGTCCAAGAGCGTTGCCCCTGCCCGGATTTGATATGGCGGGTGTGCACGGCGTACGTACCCGGGCTGATGTCGATGCCATCTTGGCAGAGTTGGACGATGTCACCGATATGGTGATCGTGGGTGGTGGCTATATCGGACTGGAAGCGGCGGCCATTTTATCGAAATTCGGGAAAAATGTTGTCGTTCTGGAAGCGCTTGACCGCGTGCTCGCACGCGTTGCCGGCGAAACATTGTCACGTTTCTATGAAACGGAACATCGCGTCCATGGCGTTGATGTCCGCTTGTCCCAAAAGATCGCCGAAGCCGTTGGAGAGAATGGGAGAGTTACCGGCGTTAAATTGGCCGATGGGACAATAATTCCGGCACTGCTCGTGATTGTCGGCATCGGCATTATTCCGGCGGTTCAGGCTTTGATCGCAGCAGGCGCAAAGGGCACGAACGGCGTCGATGTGGACCCATATTGCCAGACATCCCTGCCCGATGTTTACGCAATTGGCGATTGCGCGGCCCATGCCAATGATTTTGCCGATGGCGCCATTATCCGGCTTGAATCGGTGCAGAATGCAAATGACCAAGCGACGACGGTGGCAAAAGCAATTTGTGGAGATGCCCGGCCCTATCACGCGATCCCTTGGTTCTGGTCCAACCAATATGACCTTCGACTGCAAACAGCGGGCCTTTCTATAGGCCATGATGATGTAGTCATAAGAGGCAATCCGGATAACCGCAGCTTTTCGGTCATCTACCTAAAGCAAGGGCGCATTATCGCCGTCGATGCCGTCAATTCGGTAAAAGATTTCGTCCAGGGAAAGCAGTTGATTGCAAAGAACGCGGCCATTGACAAAGCCCAACTCGCTAACACCGCAATACAGTTAAAGGAAATGACGACCAGTTAGTCGACGGGTTCGTTTCAGCAATCGAAATCAAACAAATTCGTTTGCGGTGCCAACGGCGGATAATCTCCGTCGCCAGAAGAAGCTTTCAGCAATTGAACGCTCGTTTCGCAATCTCCATCAAGTGTGAGCTGGAACACTCGCGCACCTCAATTCAATCGCATGCGCTTCCAACTGGCTATTATAACCCACAAAGATGATCACCTTACCATTTGCTTTCTGCTCGTCGGTATAAAAGCACATTTATTGCTAACACAGTCCTGCAGTGCACCTCGCTAGACCTTGAGGCAGCCGAAATCATCATGCTGGAGCCCGTTGGAAGGAGCGCCTCTGTGATGCGCCAATATCGTCGAGTTTAGGAAGGAAGCTTGAGCCGCAGCGGCGCATTGACCTGTTCGATCGAGAATCTGCCGCCCAGCGCCACAAAGTCAGGAGCGACATTCTGGTAGCCGTGACGAACTGCCTAGCCCGCAGATGAACCAAGGGCGGCTTATCTCACCTTTCATGCAGAGCGGAACTGTCCGTTTTGTCCGGTTTTTCGGGCGCTTCAACAGACATATCTCCATGCTGAGCCGGATTACATTATCGCATAGCATTTCGTACCAAAACCACCAACGATCGAGGGGGGAAAGCCTTCCCCTGAGCCGGAGCCGCTGCACTGTCTCCGTCTACCCCTTCGAGCGGGGATGCTCCCCGCAACGCCCCGATAGTGAGCGGGGCTGATGACGCACGCTATCCCGCGTGCCTGCGGCGCGCTCCTTAGGGTGCGGCATTTGACGAGAAGGGCCCCGCGCGCACACTGAACCGGCAGAGACGGGAATAAGTGCAGGCGTCAAAAGCCGACAGGCCCCGCCTTTTCGCCTGCACGGGCAGGTTAGCGATTTGCTGCCTCCTTTCAGGGTGCGTGTCATTTGATCTGGTCAACTCGCTGGCCGCTCGGATTCATTGAAGCATGTGTCGTGGTCTATGGACGGCGCGCGTGCGCCGACGTTGTTTGTGCCGGCTCCGGAGAGACGGGGTGGGCGGCGCTTCCGTCTAGGGTCGCACTGCCCCGGGACACAACCCCTGACGGGGTCTTTCTCTTCGTTACAGCCCTTCGGGTGTGCCCGAAACAGTCCGCCCCTCTCTGGTCGCTGCTTGCCGCCCACCCCGCCTCCCCGGGGCCGGTTGCGGCAGATTTTGGGATCGAGGAGGCGGTTATGGCAGTTGGTAATCGGAAACGGAAGGGATGCGGCAAGAGCAGCAAGGCGGCGCTGCGCGCCGTGCGCGGCGGCGATGGCCCTCGTGTTTCGCTTTATGAAGAGGTGACCGCCAAGATCATCTCACAACTGGAAGCAGGCATTTATCCTTGGGCGCAGCCGTGGAGTTCGGCAGCAGCCGTGCCGGGGCTTCCCCGCAACGCGATTTCGGGGCGGGCTTATTCGGGCATCAATGTGCTGATATTGTGGGGAGCGGTCATTGACGGCGGTTTCGCATCGCAGGACTGGCTGACCTTCAAACAGGCGCTTGCAGCAGGCGGATGCGTCCGCAAGGGGGAGCGCGGCCAGACGATTTTCTATGCCGACCGCTTCACGCCCGGCGACGGGCACGAGCAGGGGAATGACGCCGAGGGTGGCCAGAAGCGTTCGATTCCGTTCCTCAAACGCTTCACGGTGTTCAATAGAGCGCAATGCGACGGGCTTCCGCAGCATCTGTCCACCGACTTGACACCGCTGCCGGAACGGGAACTGCATGACGCCGCCGAGGCGCTGATCAAAGCGACGGGTGCCGATTTCAGAACCGGCGGCGCGCGCGCTTATTATTCGCCGTCAGATGACCATGTGCAGGTTCCGCTGCAACCAGCATTCCCTGCGCAGATCGATTATTACCGCACTGCCCTGCACGAACTTGGCCATAATGCCGTAACCGGGATTATGCCGCATGGCCTCCACTGGAGGTT
>TARA_R110002012_G_scaffold283304_1_pt1 | contig 84346 bp, 69 predicted proteins | sample TARA_R110002012 | Tara Oceans TARA_R110002012 (sample SAMEA4396515) | marine metagenome | biome: Westerlies Biome; feature: [DCM] deep chlorophyll maximum layer (ENVO:01000326); material: water (ENVO:00002006), including particulate matter (ENVO:01000060) such as... | depth 40 m
CTCACTTTCATCCGCCGCAAGTGGTTCAATTTGACCGCCCTATCCAACAACAACATCAAATCCATCATTTTGAAGTTCAACAACAACGTGCGAACCTATAAACCCCAATCCACCCGTAACTACAACTTTATTTTTCATAAGTATACCATATTTAGCACCCTAGATAAAACTTACGAGGTACTATTCGATACAAATATAAATAAAATTTACAAAATAAGACTAGTACCTACTAGTTGGTTATTTTTATTTATATTTGTAGCATGGGATTAATTCATATTGAAAAAAAAATAGGTACGCCGAAGTATAAGCAAATTATCAGCTCTATTGAAGATGCTATTATTTCTGGCACCCTTAGGAAAGGAGATCAATTACCTTCTTTAAACAGTATCAGAGATGTACACAAGGTATCAAGAGACACTGTTTTAACCGCATTTAGCGAATTAAAAACAAGAGGAATTATTCAATCGGTCGTAGGGAAAGGCTATTATATTTTAAATGAAACTATAGCCTTACAACAAAAGGTATTTTTACTTTTTGATGAATTTAACTCTTTTAAAGAAGATTTATACAATGCATTTATTCAACAATTCGATGAAAATGTACGTGTGGATATTTACTTTCACCATTTCAATGAAAACATATTTTCCAAATTAATTACGGAAAATATTGGTGCTTACAACTATTATGTGGTGATGCCCGCAAATTTAAAAAATGTTCATTTGACGCTTGCAAAATTACCTATAGAAAAAGTGTATGTCTTAGACCAAACGCGTCCAGAATTGGCAAACTATGCCGGTGTTTTCCAGAATTTTGAACAGAATATATTCAGCAATCTATCTAGCGCTTTGCCACTTCTTGAGAAGTATAAAAAGTTAATTTTACTTTATGATGAAAACAAACAACCCCAAGGTTTATATGATGGATTTTATAAATTTTGCAGGTCTAAGGGAATGGCGAATGAAATTATCTCTTCTTTAAAGAATAGACCCATTGATAAAGGAACTGTTTATGTTATTCCTGATGACAAAAACCTATTGCGATTGATAAAGAAAATAAATGAAGAATCACTAATACTCGCTAAAGACATAGGCGTTATTTCGTATAATGACACCTTACTTAAAGAAATTGTAGCAGGCGGTATTACTACTATTTCAACTGATTTTACTGAAATGGGAAAACGAATGGCTCAAATGATCTTAAATAAAGAACATGGACACATAGAAAACGCCCATCATCTCATTCTTAGAAATTCTTTGTAACATATTTTAATACAACAAAATGAATACTAGTTTCATTAACACTATAAAAGAAAGGTTCATCGCTAAATTTCAAAGCGAACCGGTACTTATTTTTTCTCCTGGAAGAATCAATATAATCGGAGAGCATACCGATTATAACGATGGTTTTGTATTTCCTGCCGCTGTAGATAAAGGTATTGTAGGAGCCATTCAAAAAAGCAATGCTCAAGTCTCAACGGCTTATGCTATGGATAAAGACGAGGTTCTTGAGTTTTCTATAAATGACTTAAAAACCTCAGCCAGTAGTAGTTGGCAAAACTATATCATAGGGGTAGTTGCTGAAATACAAAAAAAAAATATTGAGCTTGGAAATTTTAACTTCGCATTTGGTGGAAATATCCCGAGTGGGGCTGGGATGTCATCTTCTGCTGCCTTAGAGAATAGTTTAGTTTTTGGTCTCAATGAAGTTTTTAACCTAGCCTTGAGTAAACAGGAAATGATATTGATCTCACAGCGCGCAGAACATCATTATGTGGGTGTAAAATGCGGAATAATGGATCAATATGCCAGCATGTTTGGTATTAAAAACAATGCACTGCTTTTAGATTGTAGAACTTTAGAAGCTAAAGCGTTTGAAATTGATTTTAAAAACTACGAACTCCTTTTAATCAATACTAATGTTAAACATAGCTTATCGGATAGCGCTTATAATGAACGTAGGTTGGTTTGCGAAAATGCTGCTAAACTAATGAAAATTAACGCTTTACGAGATGCCTCTCTAACCGAGTTAGTACCCATAAAAATTAACATTAGCCCTGATGATTATCAAAAAGTTTTGTTTGTAATTCAAGAGAACAATCGCGTTCTTATGGCCTCAAAAGCTATAGCCGCAGGAGATTTAAGTACGCTTGGAAAATTAATGTATGCCTCACATGAGGGTTTACAAAAACAATACAAGGTCAGTTGTGCTGAATTAGATTTTTTAGTCTCCCAAGCAAAATTAAATCCTGATATTTTAGGTGCAAGGATGATGGGAGGTGGTTTTGGGGGTTGTACCATAAACCTTATTGCAATATCGGCCACCGAAGCGTTCAAATCAAAAATTATCCAAGCTTATAAAAATAAATTCCATACAGACTGTTCTATTTATTCAGTACAACTCTCCAACGGAACCCATGTTATTAATTAAATCTCCAAAAGACATGAAAACAGATTTACAAGATTATTCTCATAAGCGTTTAAATATACTGACAAACGAATGGGTTTTAGTTTCACCACATAGAGCGAAAAGACCATGGCAAGGTCAAAATGAAGACGTAGAAAAACAAGCTATGCCTATGCACGATTCATCTTGTTACCTCTGTGCTGGAAATAAAAGAATAAATGGGGAACAAAATCCAAACTATAGTGATGTTTTTGTTTTCACAAACGATTTTGCTGCCCTACAAAATGATTCAAAACCTTTTCAACTTCAAGAAGGTTTATTAAGCGCCCAAAGTGAGACAGGAATTTGTAAAGTTATATGTTTTAGCCCAGATCACTCAAAAAGTTTAGCAGACATGAGTGCTCATGAAATTAAAAAAGTAGTCTTAGCATGGCAAGCTGAATACAAGAACTTAGGGGAACATGCTAGCATAAATTATGTTCAAATTTTTGAAAACAAGGGCGCCGTAATGGGTTGTAGTAACCCACATCCGCATGGGCAAATCTGGAGTCAATCGACTTTGCCCAACGAAGTTTATAAAAAAGATCAACAACAATTCGATTATTACCGTAGTACTAAACGTAGTTTATTGGGGGACTATCTAGTACAAGAACTTGAACTTCAAGAACGCATAATTTTTGAAAATGAGGCTTTTGTAGTACTGGTACCCTTTTGGGCAGTTTGGCCATTTGAAACCATGATTGTACCCAAAAAACACCAATCTAATATTACCCGACTAAAAGACCAAGAATCATTTCACTTTGCAGAGGCTATTTCAGTAATCACCAAGGCCTATGATAAATTATTTAATACCTCATTCCCTTATTCTAGTGGTATACACCAAGCCCCAACAAATAACAAAGATAATACCCATTGGCATTGGCATATGAGTTTTTATCCACCCTTATTAAGAAGTGCAAGTGTGAAAAAATTTATGGTTGGATATGAAATGTTCGGTTCCCCTCAAAGAGATATCACGGCTGAACTAGCGGCAAATAGCTTAAAAGAGTTAATATAAAAATAATTTGAAATTTAATTAAAAATAGGAAAGCTATGCACAAAAGAACTACTTTAAAGGAATTGGCGAGCATATCAAATTTTTCAATTTCAACGATATCAAAAGCATTATCTGACAACATTGAAATTAGTGCAAGCACAAAAAAAAGAATTCAAGAATTAGCTAAATTTTATAATTATACCCCTAATGCCGCAGCTCGAAGTCTTAAATCTAAAAGAACAAATACTATTGCTGTGATTATTCCAAACATTCTATCACCGTACTTTGCAAAAGTTCTCTTGGGAATTGAACAAGAAGCAAGCTCTGGAGGATACCATATTATTACCTGTATTTCTGATGAAACCTTAGAAAAAGAAGCGAACAGCATGCAGTTGCTGGGTTCTGGTCGTGTAGATGGATTTCTAATTTCCTTATCCAAAGAGACGCAAATAAAAAACGAGTATTATCATATTCAGAATGTTCTGAATCATGGATTACCCGTAGTTATGTTTGACAGAACTTCAAAAAATATTGACTGTGACAAAATAGTCATTGATGATTTTGACGCTGCGTACAAGGCCACTGCAACTTTATTAAATGCATCTTGCAAAAATGTAATTTTTATTTCTCCGATTAGTGACACCAATGTAGGTTTCGAAAGATCACGTGGATATGAGAAAGCTTTTAATGACTTTTTTAAGGGAACTCAACATCCAAAAGTGCTTAGTTTTACGGACTATACCCTGTTTGGAAATACATTAGGTGATTTTTTAGAAAAAAATACCATAGATGGAATTATAGCTGCCGATGAGCTTTCTGCAATTTTTGCTATGAATTTTGCCATAACAAAAGGCTTTAAAGTGCCTGAAGAGATATCCGTTATTGGTTTCACCGACGGTATTTTATCAAAAAACAGTAATCCACCATTGACCATTGTAAATCAAAATGAAGTAAAATTGGGTAAATTAGCCGCAGCTACACTCATTGAGCGCCTAAAAAATAAGACTCGAAATAATTACCACACCAAAATTGTTGAAACCAATATTATTTACCGAAAATCCTTAAAGAATATTTCAGTGCTCTAGGCTATTTAAAAAAATTAAAAAAAACATACCATGCTAAATTTTATAAAAATTACCTGCAATTTCAGGTTTTTTTTGTGAGCTGATAGCTAAACGAAGCATGCATGGAGTACCCATAGCCTTATTTATAATTAGATTGCTTTTCCTTCCAAATACAGATGCAACCAAACGTTTAAAGGGTATGTCAAGAACTAGACCAAAGCTAATTTACCTTCTCTACCACGGATTTTATGTTTACCCAACCAACAAAAAGTATCGTCTTGTATTAAAAACACCTCCCCGATGAGCGTTCATGAGTTCATCATTATGGTCTAACCAAGTTTTCCGGGGGTCACAGCGCTTTGTTTTTGAACTTTGGAAATTACATCCCAAAACAACCAATGAATAGTATGGTACACTAGCTGGTATGAATTACAAACTATCTAAAAAAAAGCACTCCGTTATTTATTGCTCTTCGTATAAATTCGTGCATAATCAATTTCATATTGACGAGGAAAAGTTGTTTTTTCTAGTGTTTCTAAGTCAGGATGAGGATTACCACCAATAGCCAAATTGATCCAAAAATTACATCTATTATCCTTGTAAGGATATTCAAGTTTCGAGGTATCTTTATTTTTAGTATCTAGAGCTATTCTAGACATAAACACATCATCGAGGTATACTGACAAATATTTACCGTTACCAACAAGTTTCCAAACATGATATTTCTTTAACCATTCATCATCGGCTTTAAAGCCTATAGCCTTTCCTTCTATGATATTTTTTAGGTATGAATTCCTAGCGTTTTCTTCCTTATTACCAGACCACTCCACCTTACCTTGACCTTTATATGCAAAATTAGCCATCATGCGTCCATTATAATATTCCATGATATCAATTTCACCTCCGTGCGGCCATGTGCCTGCACCAGTCGTCCAAAATGCAGGCCATATACCATAATCTTCTCCTCCTCCTGATTTTAAGGGTAATTTCGCTCTCATAATCATGATGATAGAATCATATTTTTGATGGTACTCGTTTTTTGTAATAAAGCTGGCAGACGTATATGCTGCATACGGTCTATTTTGTCTCCAATCGGCACTATTTTCATCAAAGTTTGAGTTTTTTATTTTTTCTTTTCTTGCGGAAATAACCAATCTTCCATCTTTACAAAATCCATTTTTACTTTGATACCATTGATGTTCTTCATTTCTTTTAAACCCTGTTTCAGCATCCCAAAACTCCTCTTTCATTGGGCCTTCATGATTAAATTCATCATTGAATACTAAATGATACCCATTAAGGTTTTGCTTTGGAGGACGATGATCTGGCTCATAGGGATTTACTTCTTTACTATCAAAAGTAGTCTTGCTTCCTAAAAGGGATACCATGGCCACGATACCAAAAAAAAATATGGAACTATGTTTCACTGATTTCATTTTTTAATCCTATAATTTACATTAGTCTGTTAGGGTTTCTCACGACTATTTCTTGATGATTCCGTGCACTTCTTTTCTTAATTTCTCTATAACATGGGTGTTCTTTAAATCGGACGCTACATTATTCCACTCATACGGATCTATTTGATGATTGTACAACTCCTCTTGACCATTGCTATATTTAATATAACGCCAGTTTTTAGTGCGATATGAGAAATTTTGTTTTTCTGTTGGTATATTAATTCCGTAATTTCCAACAACTGTTAATGCACCATTTGGTCCTTTCCAATAGTTTTGTTTATTCTCTAACAATGGTTTAAGGCTATAACCTCCTAAATTACCCCCTTTCGGATTAATTTTGTTAGTTCCTTCTAAATCACACAAATCCATAAACGTTGGAAATAAATCGATAAGAGAAACAGGTTGTTCAATTTTTAAACCAGGTTTTGTTTCTGGTGTTTTAATTATCATTGGAATTCTGGCACTTTCTTCCCAAGGCGAATTTTTAAATAAATAGTTTTTTTCACCCATTTGCCAGCCGTGATCGCTTGTAAAAACTACAATGGTATTGTCTTTAAACGCACTTTTATCTAAAGCATCCATTACTTTACCAACTTGTTCATCAACAAAAGCAACACATGCTAAATAGGCTTGTAGAAAATGTTTTATCGCTAATTCTCGATCACCATTATAAGATTCTAATAGGGTACGAAAAAATCGAGGTCCTTTTTGTTCACTACCAAAATTATTATTCCAATACGTATCTTGTAGATCATCCTTTTGCCATTGAGCCAACTTTATATCTTCTATTGGAAACATATCAAAATATTTATCTGGCGCGTGCATTGGAGTATGTGGTCTTACAAAACCAACACCCATAAAAAAGGGTTGTTGTTGCCCTCTTTTCTCTAGTTCTTTAATTTTTTCAACAGCCCATTTTGCATGTAGTTCATCTTGCATCAAATCTCTGTCATTATCATTTATGTATCTCATTGGTTCATCGCTCCAACCATAGACCAATCCTTTCTCTCCATTTTTCCCCAGCGAAATTCCTGCATCAGATAAACGTCCAAAAGAGCCATCTACAGGACCTATTTCACTATATGGATAAGGTACCGTTGGTAGTGCTTTTTTCTTTTCTCCATCAAAATATAAAGGGCCATAATTGTTTGCTAACGTCATACCCCATTGATCCCATTCTGCTTCGGCATTTCCATGAGTTATCTTTCCTGTTCCTAGGGTGACATATCCATTTTCTTTAAAAAGGCGCATGATGGTTTTATTATGCTTTAAAACAGGTTGTTTCTTTAAATCTGTCCATCCATAATCTTTAGAAACGTGCGGGTAGACACCTGTAATAAAACTATTTCTGGATGGAGAGCATACAGGAACATTGGTTTGTGCATTTACAAACTGAACACCCCTAGCTGCCAATTTATCTATGTTTGGTGTTTTAGCTTGAGGGTGGCCACCAAAAACACCTTGATAATCATTTAAATCATCACAAATAATAAATATAACATTGGGTTTTACCTTAGTACTTTGACAAAATGTATGCAGACAAAAAAGTCCGTACACAAGCGTTATGAATAACTTCTTTCTATTCATTTGTGAATATATTTGAAATTGTATAATTAAAACTTAGGTTAGATGGTTTAATTTGGTATTCTTTATGTGGCATAGCTCCCCAACTAGTATCACCACCAACACCCATTTGTGCCATATCTATATTAATATTAACAAAATCTCTTTTTACAATATCTATGGTATGGCGTTGCTGTTTTGTAGCTCCTGCATCAAAATCACTGTTGTATTGATGGTGAGCACTAAAACCAAAATATTTTTTTGCCGTAACTTGAATTCCCTTGCCACTTGAATTTGTGAATTTTACCCAACGTGTATCTGTTTTATACCCATTTTCTTGAGGGCGAATGTAAGGGAAGTACAAATCTGTAACGCTAGATGTGTATTGCCCCACTAAGGCAGCCGTATTCCTATCTTGATAATTTTCATGTGGACCTCTACCCAACCATGTCACAACATTATAGCTATCATCAATTATAAAATTTGTACCGAATCTAGGTAAAATAGGAAGGCTTGAAGCTACATTGCTTAGTTCTGTATGCGCGTTTACTGTTCCGTCTGAATTGATAGTATAGGTTATCATAACTTTGGCATCTTTTGCAGCCGGTAAATTATACGTTGATTTTACGATTATACTATTTCCTGAGTTATTTTCTTCAAATGCAATTAAATCTTGATGATTTGTGGCTTGTTTCCATTCCCCCAATTTTTTTGGCATTTTAAAACCAAAATCATTATCTGTTGTCGCACGCCAAAAATTTGCTGTAATACCCTGTTCTAATATGTTACCGTCACCGTAATCGAGGGTTTCCATTTCTCCTGTTTTAGTATTGAATTCAATTTTGAAATTAGCATTACTGATGCTATAGATTGAATCGTTTTTATGTGTTGAAATATTACTTTTAGAAATCAAAGAATTAGTATTAAAATTTCCTTCTTGAAGCTGAAATTGCTCATAAGCTACAATGTGATCTTTAGGAACTAATGGGCTAGATTTGGAAGTTTTAGCGTAAATATTTAAATGGTAGTCGCTTGCGTTAGTTACCAAATGGGGTATATCAATTTTTATTTTTTTAGATTGATATGGCAACACATCGATTAGGGGTAACTTTCCTTGAGCTACTTCACTACCATTTTCTAAAAGCTTCCATGAAAATTGTAGTGTATTTAAATTCGTAAAATCATAGCTATTTTTAATTTCTATTTCTCCAGAGTTTAGGTTTGTCGCCTTGAACTTTACAGATTGATACACTTTTTTAGTTTCATGTAATGCTGGATGTGCCGTTCTATCCGGGTTTACAATTCCATTTAAACAGAAATTATTATCGTTTTGTAAATGTGCTCCTCCTAGATCTCCTCCATAAGCCCAATAATGCTCTCCAGCTTCATTTTGAGTTAAAATACCTTGGTCTACCCAATCCCAAATAAAGCCACCTTGCATGGTTGGATAAGCTTCAATAACATCCCAATAATCTTGGAAATTACCAAGGCTATTACCCATGGCATGCGCATATTCGCATTGTATTAAAGGTCTTGAGCCACCTTCTTCAACATAGGCTATCATTTTTTGTATGGGCCAATACATAGGTGCTTGTATGTCGGTGTTTTCATAACCAGTGGCACCTTCATACTGGGTTGGCCTGGTGGTATCATTGGTCTTTAACCATGCATAAGTGGCATAAAAATTATCTCCATTGCCAGCTTCGTTACCCAAAGACCATGTTACAATACTTGGGTGGTTTTTATCGCGCTCAAACATTCTAATGGTTCTGTCTAAATGAGCCCCTTTCCAAGAAGGTAAATATGCTGGGTGTTTTGCTTGTTTCTCTAAATCATCGTCTAAACCTTGATTTGTAGTTCCCATACCATGGGTTTCAATATTAGCTTCATCAACGACATAAAACCCATATTTGTCTGCTAACCTGTAAAAGAACGGATCCTTAGGATAATGACTACAGCGAATGGCATTGATGTTATTCTGTTTCATTAACTCCATGTCTTTAATGGTCAAAGACTCTGTTATCCTATGACCCGTTTTTTCGTCGTGATCGTGCAGATTAACGCCTTTGATTAAAACCGGTTGTCCATTCACCAAAAACTGACTATTTTCAATTTTTATGTTTCTAAATCCGACTTTAATCGCAGTTGATTCTCCATTTAAAGAAATAAGAAGTGTGTACAAATTTGGGTGTTCTGCATTCCACGACTTAATATTTGAAATGGTTTTACTAAAATCAATACTAGTTCTGCCTACTTTTAACGTAACAGGTTTCGTTTCTGAGTATATTATGTTATCCCCATCTAGCAATTGTATATCCACAATTTTTTCAGTAGACGATTTAGTATGATTATCAACTTTTAGGTTCAGATTGAGTTTACCATCCTTATACTCATTTTCTAAATCTGAAATCACTCTAAAATCTTTTAAGCTAACTTTATTTGATGCATACACATAAACATCACGTTCAATCCCTGAAAGACGCCAAAAATCTTGGTCTTCCATATAGCTAGCATCAGACCAACGTAACACCTGAACTGAAACGCTGTTTGTTCCTGGTTTTGTAAATTTACTAACATTAAATTCCGCAGCTGTTTTACTACCTTCATTGTAACCCACAAATTCTCCATTGAGCCATACATACATAGCTCCACTTACGCCCTCGAAATGTAAATAGTGGTCTTTACCATCCCATGATTCTGGCATTTCAAAATTGCGTTTATAACTTCCGTTGTTATTGATATTATGAGGAATGAACGGGGGATTTGCTGGAAACATATATTTAATATTGGTGTATACTGGTATTCCAAAGCCTTTCATTTCCCAATTTGAAGGAACGGTAATCGTATCCCATCCACCTAAGTTAAATTTGTTTTTATAGAAGTCCGTTGGCCTTGCTTGAATACTATCTGCATAGTAAAACTTCCAGGTACCGTTTAAGGATTGGTATAATTCAGAACTTTGCCAACTCTCATTTTTTAAAGCAGCTTCTTTATTAGAGTACTTATAAAAAGAGGCCGTAGGTTGTTCTCTATTGATTTGAAAGATTTCTGGATTTTCCCATTCTGGATTTTCCCATTTCTCGGCCGTATAAATTGGTTTTTCAATGTTTTGTTGTTCGCAGGAAAAAGCAAATAGTATGGGTAACAAAAGGACTAGATGATGTATTTTCATGATAAAAAGGTGTTTTTTAATTGATGTAATTGTTTAACAAAAGCCAATTGCTGCATTGACTCGTCCAATATTCACTTGTGGTATCTTTTCTCCCTAAAAAAAAGCCATGTTTTCCAATTTGAAACACATGAAGCTCTGCAGGTACCTTATTTTCTTGTAAGGCAAGGTAATAGCTTATACTGTTTTTTACAGTTACCACTTTATCATCTGAAGCGTGTACTATAAAGGTTGGGGAAGTAAGGGAATCAACATGCAGTTCATTTGAAAACTTTTCTATAGCTTCTTTAGACGGATTGCTTCCTAATAATCTTTTTTTTGAGCCCTCATGGCTTATATCATCTTCCATAGAAATAACCGGATATACTAAGACCGTAAAGTCTGGTTTTGCGCTGGTGGTATCGTTACTTTTATAGGTCTCATCATTGTATCGTACAGCTAGTGTGGAGGCTAAATGACCTCCTGCAGAAAAACCAATAACACCAATTTTTTTGGAATTAAGTTGCCATTTTTTAGCATTACATCTTACGAATCGTATGGCTTCTTGAGCATCTTGTAAAGGGCCAATCGATTTATCTTCCATGATTACATCGCTTGGTAATCTGTATTTTAGCACAAATGCCGTAATGCCTAATGTGTTTAACCATTTGGCAACATCATAACCTGATCTTTTAATGGCCAATAGGGCATAACCACCACCGGGACAAATAAGCATTGCTGTGCCATTTGGATTTTCCGGTACAAAGATCTTTAGCGTAGGGGTTTTAACATTTCTTATTTGATCTAAACTTACATCGTACGATTCCAAATAAGCTTCAGAAGCTATTGCACCAGGAATCTCCGTATCCCATAATTGCACCTCATTATTTTGAGCATGAACATATCCCGTCATAGCGAATATAACGAAAGTGACTAAACCTAATTTACCAAAGGTATTTATCATTTTCATATTAGTCTTTTGTTGGTTTACTCCCCCACCAGTCATGGTTAGGCCGAAAATCTTTAGTCAACATTTCTTTGCGTTCTTTTTCTAATTTCGGTAATAGTTTGTTAGCTATTTTACCATCGTATGTCTTTCTTTTTTCAGTAGTAAATTGATCATCTTTTTCTGGGTATTTGGCCTGTACACTAAGCAACCAATTTTGTAATTTTTGATAGAGTTTGGTGGTGATTTCAGGAAATTCAGCAGCGACATTATGTTGCTCATAGGCATCGTCTGTCATATGATATAATTCATTGGTACCGTCTTCGTAATAATGGATTAATTTCCAATTACCTTGTCTGATGATAGACGATGGGTCACCTCCTTGATTACCATAATGCGGATAATGCCAGTACAAAGGGCGTTCATTAGGCATTGTACCTGTTTCAATAATTGATTTTAAGCTGATACCATCTGCATGCTGGTTTTTTAAGAAATCAATATTAGAATACTCTAAAATCGTAGGATAAAAGTCAGCACCTGTAACCGGATAATGTACTTGCCTTTTATGGCTGTTTATCCAAGGCACATAGACCATATAAGGCGTTCTAGTGCCACCTTCCCATTGGTATCCCTTGCCTCCTTTATAAGGAAGATTAGATGTTGAAAAATTATCACCAGAGGCTACGCCACCATTATCGGAAGTGAAAATAACAATTGTGTTTTTATCTAAACCAAGCTCTTTAAGTTTCTGTAGTACTAAACCAACGGCCTGATCCATAGTTTCTACTAGGCCTCCATATATGGGATTGTCTTGGTGTTGCCGAATCGGTAATTTACGTTCCATCACAAAACCATGTTCTTTTATCCCCATTTCTTCAGCCTTGTTTCTGTACTTTCTCCAATGATCTTCAGAAGTTTGGATAGGACCATGTACCGCATAAAAAGAAAGAAAAGCAAAAAAGGGTTTATTTTGATGTGCTTCCATAAACTCAACAGTTTCCTGCGCTAAACGAATGGAAAGGTTTTCACCATCATGTTTGTCATTTAGTTTTGGATTTTTAAATGGGGCGAAATAACCTCCTTTGGGACTCCCACTTGACCAACCACCAACATTTAGTTCAAAGCCATGATCTTCTGGATAAGATCCTTCTTCACCGAGATGCCATTTGCCTGCAAAAAAAGTTTTATACCCATTGATTTGCATTGTTTCGGGGAGTGTTACTTCTTCTTTTAATAAATTATGCACATAGTTTGCAGGTAATAACTTGTCTTCTCTTTTTTCTGTTCTCCACGCTGTTCCTGCTTTCGCGCCAATCCAATCGGTAATCCCATGTCTAGCAGTAAACTTACCGGTCATAATTGTCGCTCTTGATGGACTACATACGCGACTACCGGAATAGCCTTGTGTAAAAACGGTACTCATGGTAGCTAATGTATCAATATTTGGTGTTTCATAAAAATCACTACCGGTATAACCTAAATCTTTAATGCCTAAATCATCTACCAGAATAAAAAGAACGTTTGGTTTAAGAGGTGCTTCAGAAACTTTCTCACCTGTAGATTTTCGATTCTCATGGCAAGCAAAGGCTAAAACCGCAAAAATTAAAAAAGCCATTTTAAAAGTCATACCCTTAAAATTTAAAATCTTGTGATTCGGTCCTTGCATTGGTTAAAAGCATTTTTAGCTCATGTAATTTTTCTGGTTTTTCTTCAGCTAGATTTATTGTTTCACTAGGGTCTTTAGCTAAATCAAATAAAAAATATTTAGGGTTTGTTTTAACCCCGTATTTCACCAATTTCCAATTATCTTTTCTTACAGCTTGTCGCCCGTCTAGTTCGTGAAATTCCCAATATAAATAATCATGACTCTGTTGATTACCCCTGTTTAAAAGTGTGGGTAAGAATGAAATACCATCTATTTCGGGTGCTACCATAGTACCGGTAAGATCGGCGAATGTGGGAAGCACATCCCAAAATGCTGAAATGTGATCTGTGGTGCGTCCCGCTGTAATTTTTCCTTTCCATTTAGCAATCAAAGGTACACGGATTCCACCTTCATATAAATCGCGTTTATACCCTCTTAAATGGGCATTACTATCAAAATAATCTGGGTCAGCCCCACCCTCTTGGTGTGGTCCATTGTCTGAGGTGAAAATAAATAGGGTATTTTCTTCTAATCCTAAATCTTTAATTTTTTTAACAATTTCACCGACTTGATCATCTAATAAAGTGATCATAGCAACAAAGGCTGCATGGGGATGTTTTTGCGATTCGTATTTACCTTCTCTGTAATCTTCACCTCCATCATTTCCTTTGTACTCTTTTTCAGGATTATAGTTTCCAATAAATCTATCCATGTAATTTTTGGGGGCCGCTAATTCTGCATGCGGAATAACACTGGGGTAAAATAAAAAAAATGATTTGTTCTTATTTTTCTCAATGAAATTTAGTGCATTTTGATGAATTAAGCTTGGGGCATATTGCTCTTTATTAGCGCCCGAATTACCTTTTAAAATTACTTTTTTATCATTATGCCATAAATGGTATGGGTAATAATGATGTCCGAGTCGCTGGCAGTTGTACCCATAAAAAGTATCAAAACCTTGTTTTAAAGGATCACCTTCTGAGCCAGGAAAGCCTAAACCCCATTTCCCAAAAGCTCCCGTTACATAGCCCTCATTTTTCAAAAGTTTAGCAATGGTATGTGTACCTTCTGGTAATGGAATTTGCCCTTCAGGTCTTACTTCCTTATTACCTCTAATAGCAGTATGTCCGGTATGTAAACCTGTTAACAATGATGAACGGGCTGGTGCACAGACTGAAGATCCTGCGTAGTGTTGTGTAAATAATATCCCTTCTTCAGCTAAAGCATCTATGTTAGGTGTTGAAAATTTTGTTTGCCCATAGGAGCTTAAATCGCCGTAGCCTAAGTCATCCGCCAAAATATAGATAATATTAGGTTTTGTTACATCAGGATCCATCTTTTTCTTAGAACCGCAGGATAGTATGCCTACTAACAAAAGTGAAAAAGATCTTCTGTACAATATTCGTAATATTTTACTACGGTTACCTGTCATGAGAACTAAATGCTAATTAAAATTTGGTTGTTCAATATCCGTATATGCTCCTCCCCTAATATTCTCAAAATTTTTAATTAATTCAGCTAATTTACTGGGGTTAGTCTCGGCTAAATTATTTTTTTGACCAGGATCCTCTTTTAAATTATACAACTGGTAGGTATTCTGATTCCCTGTTTCAATATTTTTTACTTCATTTACTGCTGGCCCTTTGTAAGGTGGAATCATGACCCAATCTCCTTGTCGAAAGGCAGTTCGGGTAGTAGCCTCAATAATAAGATTATCTCTTCCCTCCTTAGTTCTTCCCAGAAAAGTATCTATTAAATTCTGGCTATCTGTTTCGGGTATATCAGCATCCAACAAACCTGCTAAGGAGGCTAATAAGTCGACCTGAGACACTATGGCATCTGAGACTTGGGGCTTAATGGTACCGTTCCAATAGGTGATAAAAGGAACACGAGTTCCTGCCTCCAATAGGCTGTACTTACCTCCTCTAAATGGACCCCATGGTTTATGATTTCCTAATTTTTCAAGGGCATCATCAACATAACCATCGTCTAAAACAGGTCCGTTGTCACTCGATAGAACAATTAAGGTGTTTTGTAAAAGACCTTCAGTTTCTAAGGTTTTTAAAAGTTCCCCAATACACCAATCTGCCTCCACAATTACATCGCCCCTTGGTCCCATACCCGAGGTACCAACAAATCTGCGATGTGGGGTTCTGGGTACATGTGGTTGTTGTAAAGCATAGTAAAGGAAAAAAGGTGTATCCTTTTGTTTTTTAATATAGTTTTGGGCTTCTGCAAGAAAAGTATCGGCCATATCTTCATCGATCCATTTTGCTGATTCTCCGCCTTTCATATAACCTATACGAGGAACACCGTTATTAATACTATTGCTGTGTTGTGGATCTCCTACCATTTTTAAAAGTTCTGGATTATTGGTGCCAGTAGGTTCTCCTTCAAAATTATTTTTATAATCTACTTCAATGGGATCGCTTTGATCTAAATTTTCAACATAACCGTTTTTTATGTATACCGTAGGCACCCTGTCTTGGGTTGCTGCCATAATGAAGCTATAATCAAAACCTACTTGATTTGGACCTGGACCAATTTCTGAATTCCAATTCACGATACCATTTCCTAGGCCTAGATGCCATTTACCGACAATGCCGGTATGATACCCCTTTGATTTTAACATTTTCGGAATTGTTATTTGAGTGGTGTCTATAAGAAGTGGTGCTGTACCCTCTAATATCTTTGCATTTTTATTACGCCATGGATAGGTACCTGTTAGTAAGGCAAATCTGCTAGGAGAACAAGTCGCCGAACTAGCGTAACCATCTGTAAACAAGACGCCTCCATCTGCTAACTTATCCATATTGGGTGTTTGGATTTCCTCCGAACCGTAAGCATTTATATCGCCATATCCCAAATCATCAGCATAAATAAAAATAATATTGGGTTTGGTATTTTGCTTCTTAAGGGTTTCCTCCTTTTTTCCTTCTTTATTCATCTCTTTACAAGAAGCTATCAGTATTAAAAATGGAAAGAGAATATAAACTAGTTTTTTCATGTAGGAATCTTTTAAAAGGATTTAACTGTTTTATTTAAATTATAGCAAATAACATCAGCTATATTATTTTATTTATTTTCTTTAATCAACTGAATTGCTTTTTGGGCAAAACGTTGCCCTAGGAGTTGGTACCCTTCTACTGACATGTGTAAATCATTGCTAATAGATTCTCCTTTTTTATTGATACCATCATTAAGATCATCCGTATCTACCCAAGCAAATCTTGGGTTTGAATGACCAACTTTAACTTGAATTTCTCGAATCATAGTCCAATGTGGCCATTTTTTATTAAACATATCAAAATCATTTAACCGACCGATTACAAAATTTACATCATCGCGTTTTAGATCAGCGCTTACTTGTTTGTAAAGCCCAACTAAGCTTTCTTCATAAATTGCTCCTAATTTTTCTCTAGCATCTCTTTCTCCTTGCATCCAAATAAACGTTATCGTCGTTACTTTTTTATTTTGTATTGCGCTGTCAACTTTGCGCATCAATTGATCGTATAAGTAGGTGTTTAATGTGGAATCGGTTGCTACTGTAGTGTGCAAAGTTTTGTACCAGCGACGAATAGCTTGTGATCCTTTCGCGTCTTTAACCACTATAATTTGCTCTTTTCCAAAATAATTTTCTAGAGTTGGGATAAAGGAATTTTCAGGATTTAGACCCACCATATTAGACTGGCCCGAAAGAATAAATACATGCTTACCCATTTTCTGAGCATTACACACTGACCCTAAAGCTATTAGAAAAATACCAAAGATTATAAGTTTTGATTTTATCAAATTAAGTGTTTTATAAAAATGAATTGAAAACCTATTCGCGATTAATTAGCACTACTTTTCCATCTATCGGGATGATTTTTATTATAAACATCATCTTGTAAAAGTCCTAAAAACAAAGGTTCCATAAGTTGTTTAGTCCAATTCTGCCTAGCTTTTTGTAAGCCTTGGAATTTGTGTTGATTCTTTTCAATAAGATTGTATTTTTCGCTTAAATCTTCTTGTATATTATATAGTTCTTCGGTTTTATCATGACCCCAAATTTTAAATATTTTTCCACGTACCGCATACGAATTAGCATCCACATTTCTCCAATACAAATATTCATGAGGAAAACCGCTATTTTCATTCCGTATAAAAGGAAGCAAATTCACGCCGTCTAAAGGTTTTTCTGCGGCAGGAGTATAGTCGATGATGTTGGCTATAGTTGCAAAAATATCTAGAGATATAATGGGTTTAGTATACCTAATCCCCTTCGGTATTTTAGCGCTCCATTGCATGGCAAAAGGTACTCGAACTCCTCCTTCATAAAAGTCACCTTTTCCACCTCTTAAAAGACCATTATCAGAAGCATTGGCTTTCTCTGGTCCGCCATTATCCGATAAAAAGATGATTAGCGTATTTTCTAAAGTCTTACTTTGTCGTAAAGCGTCTAAAACCTGACCCACCCCATCGTCAACCGCGCTCACCATAGCGGCATAGGTTTTTCTTTTTTCATCTTTAATATTTGGAAAACGATCTAAATATTTCTGTGTTGCCTGTAAAGGGGCATGTGGGGCATTATAAGCCAAATAAAGAAAAAAAGGAGCTTTATCGTTTCGCGCTATAAAACTTACGGCTTCACGTGATAAGGCATCGGTTAAATATTCTGATTCTAAAACTCTGGTATGATTGTTCAAAAGTTTAGTTTTATATCCGTCCCATTGATCTTTGGCTTCCGATAAATCATGGAGTGTCCATTCTTCTGGAAAATACCGATGTCCTCCACTTAAAAATCCGTAGAACTCGTCAAAACCTCTCTTCAAGGGATGTAAAGATTCGTGAGCACCCAAATGCCATTTTCCAATGACTTTGGTAGCGTAACCTTTAGATTGAACGGCGTTAGCTAAAGTTGTTTCTGAAAGTGGTAAGCCCATATTGGGGTCATTAACCGCCAATAATGGATTTCTACTAAACCCAAATTTGTCTTGATAGCGACCCGTTATTAAACCTGCTCTACTAGGTCCACAAACGGCATAAGTCACATAGCCTTCTTCAAAGATGACCCCATTATGTGCTATGTGATCAATATTTGGTGTAACAATGTCTGTAGATCCATGAAAGCCAACATCATTATACCCCTGATCGTCAGTAACAATGAGAACAATATTTGGTAATTTAGTTTGCTGAGCCTCTGTATTATATAAAGCTAATACAGAGACCAAACACAAACTAACTCTCAACTTTAAAAACATAAATACCTTGTTATTTTTCATTTAAAAGAAAGTCATCAAAATAGATAGGAGGCAAGGCTGGATTCCTTTGAGGTTTGAAAATTTGAACTCGTATTTCAGTTACGCCTTCTGGTATCGTAAATTCAGTTTCTGATTCATTCCAGTCAGTACCCATAGGTATCTCGATTGTGGTAAATACTTGTGTATTGTCACTTTCATTACGTACAATGGCATTAAAACTGCCATTTACGGCGCTTGACCATTTACTAGAAAATTTCAATTCATATGTTTTTCCAGCTTCGACTGCAACTTTTTGAAATAAGGATCCATCGTTATTTTCAATTCGACCACTATAATTTCCCGTTTTAGATTCTTCCGTGGCAATACCACTTTTAAAGCCACCCCAAGGTTCTTTAACAGCATCTTCAAAACCACCGTTTAAAAGTAAATTAACTTTTGTAACAGGTGTATCCGACACATAAAATGAATCATCACCTGGGCCAATTTCTGTATTCGGTGTGTGATCGGCGTAAAATTGCCCTAATTCCGTTAAATTATCATTTTCATCAAACAATACAGAATTACCTAAAACCCTACCGTTAGGGCTGCCATTAAACCAAGCATATTTATATACAAAAGGCATTTTATCTAAGGCTGGTAATACTTCTTTCATAAATTGTAGTACCTCCGCCTTTGAATATCTATTGGCTTCCAAAGACGGTGCTTGCCAATCGGCAACGGCAAACTCTGTAATCCAAATTGGCTTTTGGTAAAGATCATAGGCATCTTTCACCTGCTTTATAAAAGCTAAAGCATTTGATCCTCCATACCAATGCATGGCAACATAGTCTATCCTTAGATTTTCTTCTTCTGCCCTTGCCATAAATTGTTTCATCCAGTCATTACCAATATTTATGGGAGCCGGACTTACTAAAGGAACATTTAAGGCCTCTAATAAAGGCCAACGCTCAATAGCTTCTTCTACCGTCATATTAGCCTGATCACTCCCGTCAGGTTCATTAAACCCAAGTACATAGTCTACTTTTCCCTGAGCAATTAAATCTTTCATATAATCGATATTATCCTGATTGTTAGGTGCCCATTTTCCCCAAAACATAGGGGCGTAGTTCACATTTGCGGGTTTGGTTTCTTGTAGCTCAAGGCCCCATGAATAATGCCAATGCACATTAAGCCTTGCCAAACGTGTTGACCAAGTAGGAATACGATAGGTAAAAGCAGCTCCTTTTTTGTTTGTTGCAGTATCAAATTCTACTTTTTCACTTTCTGTTTGATCTCCTAAGAAATCTTTATACGTGTCTTTCGTACAACTTGTGATAATTAACACAGTAAATACAATAAATATTATTTTTTTCATTTCATTATTTTTTAATTTATTACGGGGTGTATACTATTAATTCCATGCAGGATTTTGAACAAGGTTCTTGTTCACATCCAATTCATTTTGTGGAATAGGGAATGTTTCGGACTTGTCACCTTGATAAACGGGTGAATAAGGCCCAACGGGATCACTGGCAGCTCTTTGAAAAGCTTCTGCCATAATTCCCCAACGTTTAAGATCGATAAATCGTAAGCCTTCAAAAGCAAGCTCTACCCTTCTTTCATGCCTCACAATAGTTCTCATTTCGTCTTGACTAAGATTAGTACCTTCTACATCATCAACGGCAGGCATTCCTACTCGATCACGCACTTGATTCACTAGAGCAGCTGCTCCATTTAGGTCTCCTGTTTCCATCAAGGCCTCAGCTCGCATTAAAAGAACATCTGCGTAGCGCATCACATAAAAATCTTGTGAACCCTCTCCAAAAACGGCATTACCTTCGGCATCTGCAGATTGTCTTATATATTTTCGTTGTCCAAAACCGGTTGGACCATTTCCAGGAAAAACACGATTAAGATCTGTTAAAAATATGTCGCCTGCAAAGTATACTGAGGCATTGGCTCTAGGGTCTCTATTTCGGCCTTTGTTGTTATTATTGTATAGTGGAGATTGAGTGATGGGAAGACCATCTGTACAGTAATAATCATTTACCATATTTGGCATAGGTCTGGAGCTTACTTTTGGTGTTCCCAAGAAGGTAGAAGAAAAAGTTTCTCCATTATTAGCTTCTGGACCTCGTAGAAAACGTATAGAAAATACTACCTCTGGAGAACGTTCGCCAGCCTCTGTAAACAATTCTCCATAATTAGGGTGTAGCGCATACCCTAGTGACATCAGTTGATTGGTTAAGTTAAGAACCCCAAACTCACCATCGTATACTTTATTGTAAAGTTGAACTCGTGCTAATAGACCTAATGCCGCACCTTTCGTGGCATAGCCATATAAATCAGTAGGATAAGATTCTGGTAAATTAGCTATAGCAAATTGTAAATCTTCCACAATTTGTGCGGTAACTTCAGCATAGGTGTTTTTTGGCACATAGGCTTCCTCTAAGGTTTGATATTTTGTAATTAAAGGTACATCGCCATAATATACTGCCAAATTAAAATAAGATAAAGCTCTAAGTAGTCTGGCCTGACCAATAAGTTGATTTTTAGTTGTCTCCGAGATTTGTGCTTCAGTCATTTCTCCTATTTCTTCAATGGCTACATTGGCGCGACCAATTCCCGAATATAATCCTGTCCAAATTCCATTAAAGAAGCCATCCGTTGGATCCAATGTTCCTTCCATATATCTAGCACCTCCTTCAAATTCAAACTGGTTATAGGCGTTATCCCCCATGGTATCAAAAAGTGGAAAGGCTGTTGTTGTATTTAAATTACCTCCATATAAATTACTCCCTTGAAATTGGGCATAAATTCCATTAATTCCCAATTGAGCATCTGCCTCAGTTTCCCAAAAATTATTCTCTGCAATAGAGGTCAGGGATGATCTATCTAAGTAGTCTTCACTACATCCAAAAAGACCCATTATAAGTATTATGTATATTATATTTTTCATCGTTTTTAGAATTTTGCGTTAACACCAAATGTGATTGTTTTGTATAATGGAGCAAGTCTATTGCTCTGAGCTCCTGCTGCCCTTTCTGGATCAAAATCACTTATTTTCGAAAAAGTGAGTATGTTTTGTCCTCCAGCGAAGAATCGTAAACGGTCTATTTTCATTTTTTGAGTAACCTCTTTAGGAAGCGTATACCCAAGTTCTACATTTTTTAAGCGCAAATAGGAAGCATCTCTTAAATAAAATGTTGAGGTAACGGTATTGTTTTGTCCACCAACTCGGGGTAAAAATTCACTCTGATTTTCAGGTGTCCACCGATTAATCCAGTATTCTAAAACATTACTTCTATCGTCGGCCATCGGATATTGCCCGTTTCCTTCCAATAATCGGTCAATATTATTAACCCCTTGAAAAAGAAAACTAAAATCAAGACCCCCAATTTCAAAACCACCGTTAATATTGTATAATAATCCAGGATACGGATTACCAATAACCGTTCTATCATCAGCATTTATGACACCATCAGGAACTCCGTCAGGTCCAGAAATATCGGCATATTGTATGTCTCCTGGGCCCGTAATGGCGTTGCCGAATTGTACTGGCGCTAAGGCTACTTCTTCAATGCTTTGAAAAATACCAATGGCTCTATAGCCATAATATGCTCTTAAGGGCTCACCAATTCTAATAATATTATTGCCCGCAATTGTTTCTTCGCCGCCAGCACCTAAGCCTGTGACTTCATTTAAAATTAACTTGGTGAAATTAACACCTAGGTTATAGTTAAACTTCCCAAAATTATTGCTGTGGTTTATCGAGAGTTCTAAACCTCTATTGACCATAGATGCTGCATTTTGTGCTGCCAAATTTGTAACCCCTAAAGTATTGGGAATTGGGAAATTGCCATACAAAATATCAGAACTTTTACGCTCGTAAAAATCACCTGTTAATTGTAATTTGTTTTTAAAAAATGCTGCATCAAAACCTATATTGTACTGCTCAACTTCTTCCCATTTAATTAATGGGTTTGAAAGGCTTGTTAAACCTACCCCGCCAACATTAACATCATTACCTAACACATAATCCAAATTAGAGTTATAGGTTTGTTCAAAAATGTAATTCCCAATTCGGTCATTACCAGTAACTCCCCAACTTGCTCTAAGTTTTAGGCTATTTACATTCTTCACATCTGCAAGGAAATTTTCTTTAGCAAGGTTCCAACCCACAGAGGCTGATGGAAAGTAAGCATAGCGGTTACCTGGACCAAATTTAGAAGAACCATCTCTTCTTAAATTAAATTCTGCCAAATATTTTCCTTCAAAATTGTAATTTACCCGACCAAAAAAAGATTGATAAGATTCCTCACTTGCACCACCCGATACGGCAGGATCCAAAATTCCACCACCATTAAACTCCTCAAGATTGTCTGTCGGAAAACCTCTTAAAGATCCAGAAAAACCATCTGTTTTATCATAAATCACCGAATGCCCTAGCAGTAAACCTAGGTTATGTTTTGTATTAAAGGTATTATTGTACCTCAAAATGTTTTCGTTCAACAGCCTGTAATTAAAATTTGTTGAATTATTTAAAGAATTCACTAAGTTTTGAGTAACAATTAATCCGTCATAATCACGAAGGGTAGCTCTAGGATTATAATTTGAAGAATTTCCATAAATAAGATTAACACTACCACTAGTTTCAAAAGTTAATTTAGAATTAAGCTTAAAGGTTAAGCCCAAGCGTTCACTGATGTTGATGTTATCATTGACATTATTACCAAAAAAACCTAATCGCAAGGGGTTCTGGGTCAAGAATGAAAAATTATTATTTTCATAAGCGCCGTCTACAATACCATACTCGCCATTACTATAAAATAAAGGAATTGTAGGAGCTGAACGCTGGAATGAAAAAATAATACCGTTATCACCATCAAAGGCTCCTCTACCTCCATCAGGACCTGTATCTTTTGCCCAAAACGCATTAAAAACATTACTTACCGTTAACCAATCTTTTACATTTGAGTTTAGATTGAAACTTAAGTTGTAACGCTCTGTTTCAAATTTACTTTTAACTATTGCTTTCTGGTTTAAATAACTCATAGATAAACGATACGTTGTTTTTTCGTTACCACCAGAAAAAGACAAATAATGGTTTGATATAGGCGCATCAGTAAGTACTTCTTTTGCCCAGTTCGTGTTTGCAAACTGATCTGGATTACTACCTGTGCGAATCGCCTCTAACTGACTATCCGTGTATCTAGGTTCAAAATTGGGTCCATTTTGATTTCTGAACTTTTCGTTCATTAATACCGCGTAGTCAAATGAATTTAAAAACTTAGGTACTACAGTAGCAGATTGGTAACCATAGAAGGTGTTATAGTTAATTTGGAAATTATTTTTTTCACCTTTTTTAGTGGTCACTACAATTACACCATTAGCACCTCTAGCACCATAAATAGCACTAGCAGAAGCGTCTTTTAATACTGTAATAGTTTCAATGTCTGTTGGCGCTAAGTTGTTAAAAGGACCTAAATTGTCATATTGAATGTTGTCAATAACTAGTAAAGGTGTACTGTTACCGAAAGTACCCACACCCCTAATGACCACAGAAGAACCATCGCCGCCAGGAATTCCAGAAGATTGCGTTAATTGTACCCCAGAAAATCTTCCATATAACAACTGTGCGCTATTGGTTACGGGCTGATTTACTTGGTCCTTAAATCGAACTGTTTCTACAGAACCCGTAAGATTAATTTTTTTCTGTTCTCCGTAACCTACAACAACTACTTCATCTAGTTCTGAAATATCTTCCTCCATGATAAGGTTAATCGTATTTCTTCCAGCAATTTTAATTGTTTGAGAAAGAAAACCAATAGAACTAAACTTTAGGGACGTATTTCCATTACTCACCCTAATTTCATAATTCCCATCAAAATCAGCTACCACACCACGACTGGGATCATTTACATCGATTACGGTTACCCCTGGCAAAGGAGAACCATCACTTGCTGCTGTAACAGTACCTTTAATAATAATATCCTGAATAATGGTTGCAGAACTGTGCGACACACAAATTAAAGTTAGTAGTACTGTTAAAGCCAAATTTTTTCTGAGAAAAAATTTAGTAATTTTCATTTCTTTTTGTTTCATAAAGTTAGTTTTGAAAGACCTTTTTAGTAAAAGGTGATTAGCTTTACAACAAAGTTGAATCATTAGGTATTAAAAGAGAAGGTTAAATAAATCATAAAAGGGTATAAATAATTCAATTATGCATAAAAAAGCTGTGTTTCCTATAGCCCGTTAGCAGCTTCTTCTTTTTTTTGCTTATACTCCGAAGGCAAACAGTTAAACTGCGCTTTAAATGATTTTTTGAAATGTTTATAATCGTTGAAACCTACTTCATAGGCTACGTGACTCAGTTTCATGTCTGAGCTTAATATAATTTGAGCTCCTTTTTTTAAGCGAATAGATCGAATAAAGCCGGTAAGGGATAAACCCGTCAAGGATTTAATTTTACGATAAAGCGTAGATTGGCTCATAAATAATTCGTTAACCATGATTTCAATGCCAAACTCTTGATTTTGAAGATTTTTTTCCACCAAAAGAATTGCCTTTTGTATAAATGCATTTTCGGGATCTTCGAAATCTATTTCAGATGTGGTCGGCTCGAACCTTACTTTATTCAATAAATGTTCTCTCAATTTTTTTCTATTCTCCAAAAGACTTACGATTCGGGCCTTAATAACATTCGGATTAAATGGTTTGGTCACATAATCATCAGCACCCGTTTGTAATCCACTAATCTCGAAAACAGTAGAAGTTCTAGCTGTTAGAAGAATAATAGGTATATGTGAGGTGGTAATTTGATTTTTTAATTCTTTACATAAAGTAATCCCGTCTTTTTCTGGCATCATGACATCACTGATAATTAAATCTGGCATTTCTCTGGTAGCTACTTCATAACCCTCTTGCCCATTTCTTGCCTCGATCACATCATAAAAATCAAATAATAGTGATTTTAAATATTCTCTTATCTCAAAATTATCTTCAATGATCAAAATAGAATGTTCATGAGCGGTAGGATGGGAACCAACAGGGAGTAAGTTAATTTTGTTTGTAGTATATGCGCTTATATCATCTGTTTTTAAAAAGCTCGTATCAAGATTATTTTGATACAAATTGACATCCATAGATAAAAGAATACTAAACGTAGTTCCCTTATTAAGTTTACTTTTTACTTTTATTTCACCATTGTGAAGTTCCACAATTTTTTTTGAGAACGACAAGCCTAAACCACTACCAACAACTCGAGCAGTTTCCGCAGATTGAATTTGGTAAAAGCGATCGAAAATTTTATCAAGATTTTCAGAATTCATTCCTAACCCAGTATCTTTTAATGAAATATGGCAGCCGTTCTCTTCTTGCGATATTTCGAGTACAATAGCATCTCCAGAGTCGCAATATTTAATAGCATTCGAGATAAGGTTACATAAGACAATCTCCATTTTGTTTCTATCGAAAAGAAAATTAATTTCTTCAAAATTTGACTTAAATTTATAGCTTATATTTTTTGCCTTAGCCGCCTCTTTAAAATATAGAAATACCTCGCTGGCAAACCGAACAAAATTTCCTTCAGCCACACTTAATTTAAGCAATCCGTGATCAGCCTTTCTAAAATCTAGTAACTGATTGATCAAGTTTAATAATCGTTTCGTATTTCTTTCAATTGAATTTAATTGATAACTAATTTTAGCACTAAAATCTTCTCGTTGTACTAATTCGGTTAAAGGACTCAAAATTAGCGTTAAAGGTGTACGAAACTCATGTGAAATATTCGTAAAAAAAGTTAATTTCGCATCATTTAAATCTTGCTGCTTCTCTTTTTCAATACGAATTATTTCTAAATTATTCTTTAGTCTTGTCTGCCTATTAAAAAATAGAACAATCAAAACAAAAGCGCCAATAATTAGAACCAGATACGCGGTAATTGACCAAGGGCTCCACCATGGAGAAGGAAGAATTTTTATGGAAATGGTATTGGGTTCGCTCCAATTTACATTATCTCTAGAAGCCTGTACAACCAGCTTATAATTTCCAGGATTTAGGCCTGTAAAAGTAAGTTCATTGGTTCTATTTAAATTTACCCAAGTTGTTTGAAACCCTTGTAACTTATACCTGTATTTTGTATTTAATTTCCCGAGATAATCATTGAGTGCAAAACCAACAGAAAATAGTTTCTCTTTATGAGTTAAAGTGATTTTATTTACATAACTAAAATCTTTTTCAATAACAATCCTGTCGTTGAGTACATCCTTAGAATTGATGACTTTATTGTTGATTTTTAAGTTTGTAAATATGATGTTTGGCGATGATATGGTCTTTTCGATTTGTGAGGGATTAAAAAATATGATATTATCAACACTTCCGAAATACAGCTTTTTACTTTGGAAATTAAAAACAGAACGAAGGTTAAAAGATGTCGTATTTACCCCATCAATTTCTCCATAATTCACAAAATCTCCTTTGGCATCTAATTTTATAATTTCAGTTAAATTACAGAACCATAGATTTTGATTATCATCCATAGTCATAGCACTTATAAAGTCATTATTCAATCCATCAAGCTTTGAATAATTTTTCAAAATAACTAAGCTATCATTTTCATAGATACCTTTTGATAGGCCACTCGGGGTAGCGAGCCAGATATTCCTATCAGTTGTTAGCATTGAATTTATAATAACACTGGGTATAGAATTTTTTAAAAAATCAGTTTGATGTATAAATATTTTTCTTGAGCGGTCAAATAAATGAAGGCCATTGTACGTCGCTACCCATAAATTTTTCTTGTCATCTTCAGTAATCGCTGTAATTCTATTGCTTTGTATTTGATTCTTTCCTTCTAGATTATCCCTATAATTCGTATACGCCTTTGGGTTTTTAAAGTCCATCTTTTCAATAAGCACTAGACCTGATTGTTGGGTTCCAATAAATAGATTATCGTGGTTATCTAAATAAATAGAGGTTACTTTATTATTGGATAAAGTAGAGAAGATCAGTTTATCTGTGACAAGGTCATAAATATAAAATCCTTCGGAGGTCCCAATAAAAAGAAAGTTTTTTTTCTCATAAATGGTATTGACCTTGAAATTTCCAATACCCTTGATTTTTTTTAAGTCAGCTAATGAACTTCCCTTATACAAGCCTTTGTTGAGCGTTCCTATCCATATGTTTTGGGTGTTTTCATAAATTGAGTGTACATTTAAGATAGGTTTCAGTTCAGCATCTGCTACATTTCTATTAAAACTTTGAAACCCCTTACTTTCTACCATTTTTACGACACCACCGTGAGCCGTAGAAATCCAGGTAATATTATTTTTATCTCTGTGAATATCCAGAATTGTTTGATAGTTGATACTTTTTTTGTTGGAATCTTGATCTGCTAAATCAATTTTATGAAATTCTGTTAAAGCATCATTACTAACAAATAATCCATTTCCCCAAGTTCCAATCCATAACCTGTTATATTTATCTAAGGATAAAATTTTTGAAAATTCACTTTGTACTCCAGTATCAATAAAATCTATTTTCTGCGTCTTATTATCAAAGAAAAAAAGTTTTGTATCTTTTTTTTTTGAAGTGGAAATCCAAATTACATCTCTTTTTTTATCGTGAACTAAATCTGTTATATAACCACCAGCATTAAATTCTAAAATTCTTTTCTCTAAAGGGTCATATTTGGATAGTCTTTGATTGTTTGAAAACCACATATTACCGAAAGTATCTTTAATGATAGCGTATACGGCGGTTGTGGCGGTAAAATGGTTGACTAATTTTTCTTCAGTTGGATTGATCACGAAAAGGCCTTCATCCCAAGTACCTATCCAAATATTTCCATCCATATCTTCTGAAATTGCGATAACTCGAATATCATCTCGCTTATTTACATCCATCAAATGATTAAAGGAACGTATTTCGTTTTTTTGAAGATTTAAAACTGCCAAGCCACCACTTTTGGTGCCAATCCAAACATTATTTTTACTGTCTCGAAAAAGAGTTTCTATATTCTCATTTTTTAGTTCAGCATACTTGGCACTTGGTTTAATACTACTAAAATCATAACCGTTGTATTTCACGATGCCATTTTCAGTACCAATCCACTTTACATTTAAGCTATCACTAATAACGGCGGTGACATAGTTATTTGACAGACCCTCCTTTGTAGTTAAATATTCTAAAATATATTCTTTTGGATTCAACTGCCCCAAACAAGTGTAAGACAGACACATGAACCAAAAAAATAAAAGAAAACGCATAAAAAGTTTATTTTGAGAATTAAATTTAAGAAATCTTAAGCAAAAATTCCTAGGGCAAAGCAAATGAAAATATCGTAGGGTTTATGATCGGATTTAATCAAGCTCTATAGCCCCTATATCAGGTTTACCCTTTATAGGATTTCCTAAAATATCGTGAGATACTTTTAATCCAACTTTTAGGCCTTTTGAATCCCCTGGAAGTTTTTCGATATACCTACCTCTATCTTTTATCAATAGTTCATTCTTAGGGATAAAATCAGTAATGGAGCTACCTCTTTTATTCACAAATTTAGCATCACCCACCAGATAGTCATCTGGTTGAATAGGAGCACTCTTTGGCCATGAATTTTTATGAAGAAATAAGTTATTACTAAAAATTACAGTATTAATTTCGTTTTCACCATTTGTTTCAGGTTTATACTGATCCCCTAAAACGGTTTTGATTTTCTCCTCTACGTAGAAAATGTTATTAGCAATTAAAATACCCTTAGCTTTATGGTCTATGGCAATTTTTGGTTCATTTCCTTTTTTTACATAAATTGTATTATTGTAAAAATAGCTGTTGAAAGGTCCGTTTCGTTCTCTATCTCCTCGGTAACCACTTAACCAAAATATTTTTCCCTCTTGAAAGGCATTGTTTTCTCCTTTTTTTCTATAACCATCATTTATACTAATATTATAACGATAGGAACAATTGTAGTTATCTCCTAAAATTTCACAAAATCCTCCGGCATTATTAGCACTTAAATTATATTGAACTACAATGTCACTACAATAAAAATCTATATGTATACCCGCCGAATCTCCAGGCCCATTGGCATTTAAAAACGTGTTCTTCTCTATTAAAAAGTCTGAGCTATTCCAAGTCCACATACCGCTTCCTCTGCCCCATTTACGAGAATCATCCCAACTTCCAGAACCATTTACAGTATTACGTGCGATATAAGCATTTTTTACACCCGAAAATTGCAGGCCAGGGCCCCCAGCTTTGGTAACCACGTTATCAATTAGACGAACATCACTGATAGTACCTGATCCTCCCGTAAACTTTATTCCTGTATGCGAAACATTTTCAACACTCGTGTTTTTAATCGTTATGTTTTTAATCCTTGCCGCTTTATTATTATTGATAAATCGAATACCCCAGCCATAGTACTGAGTTCCATTTGCCGTTTTAACCTCTTTCTCCGGTCGCTTAAAACCTTTTTTTTCGTAAAAAATATCCGAAATTATCAAATTATTTAGCGTAATATTCTCAAAATCTCCATTTTCAGTATTCGTATAGAGCACCCCACAGCGCATTTTATATACTGAATTTTCACTAGTTTCAGTAGCCCCTGCATTGGCATGAATAGTTATATTTTCGAGCAGTATGTGACTCACATTTTCTAAATAAACACCACTCTCCATGCCCTTTGCATCAATAATTGCATTGTAAATAGGTCTATGCAATTGAGGATTGAAGGAGGTAATCACGATTGGAGCATCATTAGAACCCTTCATATTTACCAACTTTAAAGTACCTAAAAATGTTTTTCCAGCAGCTAAGGCAATAGTGTCGCCAGGAATGAATTGTATGGTATTTAGTTTTTCTAAAGTTCGCCATGAACTGCCTATAGAAGTTCCAGAATTAGTGTCATCTCCAAGTTCTGGATCTAAATAATAGGTAGCAGCTGAAAGTGGATAGTAAATTAAAACTAGCACTAAGAATATTTTAAAGTTAATTTTCATTATAATTTGAATACTTAATGGTTTATTTTTTGAAGATCCGATGGCGATTTTACCTTCGGTATTTTGTTATTCATTAAATCTTGATAAATTTTTTCAGTGACCTCGTTCCAATCATCTGGTTCTAGCCATAAAGGATTTAAAAGACCTTTTTCCCATTCCAATAGTTTTTGATTCAAGAGCATAACAGTATCGGGGTATTGTATACTTAGATCTAAATTTTCGTCTAAATTTTCTTTAATATTATACAAAACAGTTTTTTCTTTATTCAACCGAATTAATTTAAAATCATTATTTCTAATCGACGCCATCTGATCTTTACGCCAATACAAATCGGGATGCCCCTTAGTACTACTTGAAGCAATCATGTGTAATAAGTTTCTACCATCAAGCTGTTTATTCTCATGATAAGATATTTCAGCAGCGGCAAGAGATGTTTTATAAATATCTAAGGAAGAAACTAAGCCATCAAATGTTTCTCCACTCTTAATTTTATTTTTCCAAGTCATCACAAAGGGAACTCTAGTACCGCCTTCATATTGATTGCCTTTCCAGCCTTTTAGAGGTACATTAGAAGATTGATTGTTATGAGCTCCCCCATTATCACTTAAAAAGTAAATAAGAGTATTGTCATAAATACCCTCTTTTTTTAAGGTATTTGTTAATAGTCCTATAGCTTCATCTAAAGACCACATCATAGCGGCTAATTTTTGTCTAGGGTGCCCATTAAATTTATCTAAAACACTTTTTTTGGCTTCCATCGGAGTATGTGGCGCATTGTAGCTTAGATAAAGAAAAAATGGTTTATCCTTCGTTTTATTTTCTTCTACAAATTCAACGGATTTCTGCCCTAGGGCATCGGTCAAATACCCATTAAACTTGGTGTATTTATGATTTTCCATTAAGGTATTGCTATTGGGATTTAGCAATTCTTTTTCATCGTAAAAATAGCTTCTAGAACCTGAAATAAAACCCCAGAAATAATCAAATCCGTTATTTAAAGGATGTTGTTTAGCTTCTTTTCCTAAATGCCATTTTCCTATGATTCCGGTATAATACCCATGGTTGGCCAAAGCTTCTGCTATGGTCGTTTCGGAAGGGTCGAAGGCGAACCTTGTGTCTGGTTCTAAATTAACCTCGTGACCAAAACGCTGTTGATATCTTCCAGTTAACAGTCCTGCTCGCGACGGACTACACACAGAAGCCGAAACGTGAGCATCATTAAATAGTAAGCCATCCTTGGCAAGCGCATCAATATTCGGGGTTAGAATATCTTTACTTCCCATAAATCCGAAATCAGCATAACCCGCATCATCTGCTAGTATTAGTATGATGTTGGGCTTTTTTATAGCGGATGTATTTTCTTGGGTATTTTTACATGCCATTAAATTAAATAAGAAGCATCCAGTTAGTCCCCAAATTAATTTTTTACACATTTTATTTCTTTCTAACTAAACCAAAGAAAAAGAAAAACCCCTTAAAACAAGGGGCTTAACAATTCAAAAAGGGGTATATAAAAGTCAAAACCTATTATTCTTCATATTTTAAGTGTATTTTTAAATGAACGAGTAGAAGCTTTTAAAACTTGAAAATCTAGATTGTATAGACCGTTCTTCGAAGTATTAGTGCGGGCATATGAATTTTCCAAATTGCTGAACTTCTTGTTAAAGGTATTTTTAAATACTATGAATTGGTGCTAAGTTTTAAGCAGTTATCCCTAACCACAACACATCAATATTTTTTTACCTAACTCATCTTCTTATTTTAAGAATCAAATACTAGCCTAAATATTTCCATGGTCTAGGATGAATGAATACTCTTTTCCTCCTATTGTTCGCAATAAAGCTAATTCTTATGCCAATTCTTTCAAAAAGCAATGAACAACTTTTTTTACATTTAACCCCAAGTAGAATGGGCTAAAAAACGGTGTAAAATTAAAAAGACCGTCGAAATAAATTTGGACGGTCTTTTTTTAAAACTAAACACTATATGAAAATGAAAATGATAAGATTTGGGGTCTATTATTTTACATTTCAAAAATACAACGAAACTTAAGATCCTTTTATAATTTGTTGTGTAATGGGTATTTTTTGTTGTAAAAATTAAGTTTACTTTTTGATTTGGTAATTCATCGATTTTTTTAACAAAAAAAAGCCGATAAAAAAGTTATCGGCTCGTTAGTTGTGCTTAAATATGTAATTTAAGAATTCATCGCAGAAATAATAAATTCCTTAAATTCTTTTGAAATCGGAATTAAATTATTGTTGATCAAAATATCTTTTGAATTGATAGCTTCAATATGGTCTACATTCACAATATATGACTTATGTGCTCTGTAAAACTTTTTAGGTGGAAGTTTTTCTAAGTAATCCTTTAGTGGTGATCGCACCAAAAACTTTTTATCCGCTGTATTTACTTCTAAATACACATTATCCGCTTTTATAAACTGTATATCGCTAAATTGAATACGGTAGTATAAATGCTGTTTTTTAACAAAAATAGAGTCCTTTAAAACAGAATTTGAAACTAAACTATCCTCTTCATTTTCTGACTCCTCAGATTTAGAACTACTGCCCTGTTTTTCATTATAATTAAAGCTAGATAAGGCAATCTCTATAGAGGTGTATAAATCTTGTTGCTCAAAAGGTTTCACCAAATAACCATTAGGTTTTACAGTCTTAGCACTTTCTACCGTAGCCCTATCTGAGTTGGAGGTCACAAAAATAAAAGGGATGTTATATTTATCTCTAATATGCTTGCCTAAATCTATTCCAGTCTTATCAGAGGCTAAAATAATATCGATTAAAACTAAGTCTACCTGCTTCGCTTTAAGAACTTCTTCTGCTTGTTCGTAAACAATAACATTGTCTACAATTTCGTAGCCGATTTCCTCTAACATAGACTGCATGTCATCTGCGATGATTACGTTATCTTCTACTATGAGTATTTTAATGGGCTGTTCCAAATTTGGTATAGTTTATTAAGGTTGTGTATAATCAAAGCTACAAAAAATAATTAAAACTTAAATAAAACATAAAGGCCAGTAAAAAGGTGCTTAAAGCAAGTTTTTTTAATTCCGGATCTATGTCTTTTGGATTTTTTGTTTTTCTTATTCTATTCGCATGAGTAAAAATAAGTATAAAAACTAGTAAATGCACCACATTGGTCCAAGATTTATAGTTTAAAAAAGTAAATAATAACAGGGATAAAAAAGCGATTATTAAAAGGCTTAGATGGTATCTTTTTCCTTTTTCAAATCCTATTTTTACAACAATAGTATTCTTTCCTGCTTTTTTATCAGAAATAGCATCCCTAAGATTATTTAAATTTAAAACAGCAGTACTCAATAGACCAACGCATATCGCGGGCAAAAGAGCTTGATAGTTAAGGTAATGCGTAAATAAATACATCGAACCCAATACGGCTAATAGTCCAAAAAATAAGAAAACAAAGATATCTCCTAAACCTCGATACCCATAGGCTGAATTACCAACAGTATATTTTATGGCCGCCCAAATACTGGCGATCGCTAAAAATAAAAACAATAGCATCAGAAAAATTTGATCTTTTCCAAAAGCAACGAAGAGTAAACAAAGCGATAGAATTAAAGTAACGAGTACCGATACCATAATTCCAGTCTTGAGCTCTTCAGCTGTTAAAATGCCACTCTGCAGAGCTCTTTTTGGCCCTATCCGGTCATCATTATCAGTACCTTTAACTCCATCTCCATAATCATTGGCAAAATTAGAAGTAACTTGAAAACCAATGGTTGTACAAATGGCTAGAGAAAAGATGAACATATTAGAATAACCTTCTAAATGGGCAAGCGCCGCACCTATAATAATTCCAGAAATAGATAATGGTAAAGTACGCAGTCGTGCTGCATTAAGCCAAGCTTTAAATTTTGTCAAAACTAATAAGGGTCTTCTATTTTTAACCTTTTCCCATTTTGATAAGAAGCTACAAAAGCATCACTAAAGCCCATTTTAACGAGTTGATAGCGAAAAGATCTAGCTTCTTCTATGGTTTCGAAATTTCCTAAGGAATAAGAATAAAAAGGATTTGTTTTTACAAACAAGGTGTTATTTAAGGCGTTTGTGGTAAGCGATAAATTATTATCAATAAATGATTTAATCTGAACAGAGTATATTTTTTCTTTATCTAAAAATTCTTTGGCTAAATAAAATTCTTTTACAGTGCTTAGCTCTTCATTTTTCATCTTTAAGTTATTAAGTCTAGCTTCAATAACTTTGAGACTATCCAAACTCATGACCAGTAATTTACTGTTATCTTCTTTTAGGTTACTGCGTGCACCAGCACTAAATGAATATAAGGCAAGCACTCCTAAAAGAAATAAACCAGTAAAACCTGCTAAAATATTTCTTTGAAGGTTACTTGATTTTAATTCTTTGTTCTTGAATTTAATTTGATCTAATAGTCTTTCATTAAGAATCTGAGCTTTATCTATATCTTTATGTAAATCAAGCAAATCACTTTCTTCAATAAACGGCATAAAATTTAGGATTACAGGGGGGTTAGTACACTTTCATTTCTAAATTATTTATGTTCAAAAGAACATAATTTTTATAAGTTATAAAAGTAGTTTTTTTTTCACAATATTTAAAATTATTCTAATTTATTAATCTGAAAACCACAATATTGTAGATGAAACACCAAATTATTTGTTTGCGTATAGCTATGCGCCCTTATTGCTTTTTAACTCAGCGGCCTTATAGCAAATAAATGCCATCAGGTTTAATGGTTATTTTTCGATCTTTATACAGGGTCCCTATACTTTTCTTAAAAATTTTTTTGCTCATTTGCAGTCTCGCACTTATGGCTTCAGGTGAAGATTTATCGTGTAAATTTAAATAACCGCCTTCTTTTTTAAGCAAATTATAAATAGTGTTTGCGGCTGGCTCTACACTTACATAGCCCAGCGCTTGAAGACTTACATCAATTTTATGATCAGGCCTTATGTGTTTTATATACCCCTTTACCAAATCACCTACTGCGATTTTTTTAAATACTTCGTTTTGATAGATCAGTCCTTTATGCTGGTTATTGATGATCACATCCCAACCTAAATCATTTTGACGTGTAATGATTAAATTTACTTCATCATTCACTTCAACCGTTAGGGTTTCATTATTCAAAAATTTATCTAACTTATTCGATGCCACTAATCTAAATGATTTTTCATCTAAATAACAGTACACAACGTACCATTGTCCTTCTTGCATTTTTACACGCTGCTCTCCAAAAGGCACTAACAAATGTTTTTCTAAACCCCAATCTAAAAAAGCACCAATATTATTTACTTCAACAACCTTTAACAATTTAAAGGTATTTCTAAAAATATAAGGCGTTAAAGTGGTGACTATCGGGCGCTCATCATAATCTAAATAACAAAAAACAGTTAACTTATCCCCTATTTCGTACATTTCTGGAACATACTTATTTGGAAGTAAAACGTCGTTACCTTCATCATCACCTAAAAAGAGACCAACACTTGTATCTCTTAGTATTTCTAATGTATTATAATTTCCTAATTCGATCATGCTACAAAAATACACTTTATCTGTAAATTTAATTCATCATTAGCACATAAAGAATCTAGATGAAATAGCTCTTTTAAAATCATTGGGCTTAGCTATTTATAGCCTCTACTGTACTTATTTACTTGAAGTTTATAGGGTAGCTTAGCTATTGCCCTTAAAAAAAGGTAAAATTGATGAATCGTAAATAAATTTAAAGTATTTTTAGAAGCATGAAGCTTAAAAACTATTTTCTTCCGATTCTTGCTTACTTAGCGCTAACGAGTTGTAAAGACCAACAGCTAAACTCTTACGACCTTGTGATACAAAACGGTCAAACCCTAGATTTGGTAACGGGGCAAATACAGTCACAAGATCTTTACATTAAAGCAAGCAAAATTGTCAAAATCGAGCCCTCTGGGAGTACCGAAACTTTTGATTCAAAAAAAATAGTAGATGCTACTGGCACCTTTATCTTACCCGGATTTTGGGATAACCATACGCACTTTAGGGGTGGTGACAGCCTTATTTTAGAAAATAAAAAGCTCTTACCCTTATTTCTTGCGAATGGCATTACCACTGTTCGCGATGCTGGGGGTGATCTAACCACTAGTGTCATGCAATGGAAAAAAGAAATTGGTTCGGGTACGCTAAATGGACCAACAATTTATACCTCAGGACCAAAAATAGATGGCCCCAATGGCACTTGGGCGGGATCACTAGAGGTTGTCACAGCAGCAGATATTGCTAAAGCTTTGGATAGTTTAGAAATTTTACAAACAGATTTTGTAAAACTATACGACAGCCGAATATCAGGAGATGCATATCTTAAAACCTTAAAAGAAACGGATAAAAGAGGACTTATTAGCTCAGGCCATATGCCCTTTACCGTGAGTTTAAAAGAAACTGTAGATGCTGGGATAGATGGTATTGAGCACCTTTATTATATCATGAAAGGTTGCTCTTCTGTAGAAATGGAGGTTACCCAAATGCTTAAAAACAAGGAAATTGGCTTTTGGCAAGCCATGCCTTTACTGAAAGAAGGCTATGAAGCAAGTACCGCCCAAACAACTTTTGAGTTATTAAAAGAGAAAAATGTGTACGTTGTCCCCACCTTGCATATCGGTAAAATATTGAGTTATTTGGATGAAATAGATCATACAAATGATGTGTATTTAAAATATATGGGAAAAGGTCTCATAAAAACCTACCAAGGTCGCATCAACGGTGCCTTGAGTGCCTCTGAAAAAGCAAGGAAAGACAGAAAAGAATTAGATGAATTTTTCGGCAGCCTCACAAAGTCTTTAAATGATGCAGGAGTAAAACTATTGGCAGGTTCGGATAGTGGTGCCTATAATTCCTATACCTATCCTGGAATCTCTTTACACCATGAACTTGAAGCCATGGTACAAACGGGTATGACGCCATTAGAAGCGCTAAGAACTTCGGCTTATAACGGTGCGCATTTTCTAAAAAAGGAAAAATATTACGGTACAATAGCCATTGGAAAGCAGGCCGATTTAGTACTTCTAAATGCAAATCCTTTAGAAGATATTACAAATACCCGAAATATTAATACGGTCATCCAAAACCAAAAGGTGTATAGCAAAACAGCATTAGAAGCTATGCTCAAGGCACTACTAGACTAAAAACAGGCACAAAAAAAATGTTGTCTTCATTGTTCTGAAAGACTTTTTTCTATAGGTGCTCTAGCCAGTAAAAGCGACCAGCCCGATTGTCCGGATTATGGTTTAAGATGACCATGATGAAGTGAGTAGTGGCCTATCCCTTAAGAACTAAGATTTCTATTGCCATTAGAATAAAACAAAAAGTATAGCTCAAAAAAAAAAAAGCGCAGTCCTAAGACTACGCCATTTAATTTGGTGTTCAAAGAAACGGCTGTATACGGAGTATTTTGTAAAATGCATACTCTAATACGACCACTTTCAAAAGAGTGCTCCCTCGAAAGAATTATTTATTTATTGTAGGCAGACTCTTTTTTAAAATGCTTGCACAACATATAATACACCACAGCTCTGTATTTATTTTTATTCGAAGTACCGTATTTTACTAGAACGCTATCAATAGCTGGCATCATATCAGCACTTTCTTTCATGCCTAACTTTTTAATTAAATAGTTATTTTTAACGGTTTCTTTTTCTTTATCATCCCCCCCTGAAACTTTAGAAGAATCCGCGTTGTAAATAGATGGTCCAAGGCCGATAGTAACTTTTGTCAATAAATCCATGTTCGCTGCTTCTCCAAATTTGTCTTTGATGTCTGCCGCATATTTTTCGATTAGTTCGTCTCTTTTACTCATAATTGTTAGTGTTCTTTAAATGATTATTAATCTTCCTCCTAAGATATAAAATCAAAATAACTAAGCAAAATTTTATTATTAACAAGTCTTGGCGTTTTAATTTCTAGCACTTTAGGTTGTGTACTTGGTACATAAAAATTTTCAAGCGAAGTTTTTAAATCATCACTATGCTCTACCATTTCATGAGTAAAGTGGTAGGTTTTGCATACATCAGCGATATTTATGTGGTGTGTAGTTTCAAAAAAACGCTCAAAGTTTTCTGTATCTTCCTGACCAGGTAATATCCTAAAAATACCGCCACCTTCATTGTTTATCACAATGATTCTAAAATCTGGTCTTATATAGTTGTTCCAAAGCGCATTACTATCGTATAAAAAGCTTAAATCGCCTGTAATTAAAAGTGTTGGTGTTTCAGCATAGATTGAAGCGCCGATAGCTGTCGAAGTGCTCCCATCGATACCACTGGTTCCCCGATTACAAAAAACGCTTATAGAGGAGTGGATATCAAACAATTGGGCATACCTAACTGTGGAGCTATTTGCTAAATGCAGCTGGTAATTATTGGGAATTGATTCCGCTACTTTTGAAAATGCCAGCATATCTGAAAAAGGAATCTGTGCTATATACTCAGTTCTCTTCTTTTCATAGGCGTGTTTTATCCTAGACCAATACGGATAGTAGTCACTTTCAATACCAGATGGCGCTGATAAAAGTGCTCCTAAAAAGGTGTTTTCTGATGTTTTAAAATGCTGGGTTAGCGAAAAAAAGGTATTGTAAGCCTTTTTTTGATCAATGTGCCAATGCTCTTTTGGTTTGTACTTACGTAAAAAACTTTTAATTTTTTTTGATACAATTAAGCCTCCAAAGCTGAGCACAATATCTGGCTGAAGTAACGAAAAGAGTTGGTCTTTGTGCCCCGATTTTTCTATGGGTGCTATTAAACTATCGATACTTGGAAAAAAATTTGGATGGTGTATGTTTGACGTTGTTTCGGTCAACACAATCACAGAATCATCCTGTGCCAGAAGCTCCAAATATTTTTGATCGACCTGACCTGGGTAATCCACACCAACCAAAACTAATTTTCGTTTGGCTTTATTCCAAAGCGAAACATAGGTAGAAATATCCTTTAATTCTTTGGGTTTTGTTGCTAAAATTGACTGATCTTCAAGTTGGTATTTTGCTTCGGTTACATTGTACAAAGGCTCTTCGAAGGGTACATTAATATGGATAGGTTCACTATTGCCTAGCGCTTGAGTAAAGGCTTCCTGTAGGCTTGCACTATTGTAGCTTACAATAGCTGCCTGCTGTTCTTCAAGACTCTGTTTTTCTGAAATAAATTCTTTTGCTTGATCCTTGATGGTCGCGGTGGCATGAGTCACATCGAGTTTTAGGTTTGCCGAATACCTAATATGTCGATCAAAAACATGGTCTTGCCGAATGGTTTGTCCGTCACCAATATCAATTTTATAGGGTGGCCTATCGGCTGAAATAACCACCAGTGGAATATCACTATAAAAAGCTTCTGAAACTGCAGGATAATAGTTGAGTAATGCACTACCGGAAGTGCACAAAACAGCCACGGGCTGGCGTTGCTGTTGCGCCATACCTAAGGCAAAAAAAGCTGCAGCCCGCTCATCAACTATACTGTAGCAATTAAAATAGGCATCCTCTGTAAATGAAATGGTTAGCGGCGCATTTCTAGAACCTGGAGAAATAATAATATCTTTTATACCGTACTTTTTACAATAATGCGCTACAATTTGAGCTGAGGGAATCGTAGAATATTTCACGTAATTTTTCTTTTTTTACTAACTAAAATTATTAAAAACTTGAAGCATGGTTTCGCTTTTTGCTTTGGTTTCTTCCCATTCCTTTTCTGGGATTGATGCGGCAGTTATTCCCCCACCTATATAAATTGATGCCGTTTGATTTTTTATTTTCATACAACGTAAATTTACATACAAAGAGCTGGTATTCTTGATGGTTTTATAGGCTTGATTTTCTTTGTTGCGTTTATTGCTATCCCGATAGCTGACTTTTTTAAAATTTAATTCACCTAAAAAGCCTGTATAATATTCTCGATTATAATTTTCATGACTCCTTATAAAATTCTTTGAGGCTGCTCTTGGCATTCCACAAACAGCCGGTGTAGGGTGCAAAGCTGCCAAGACGGACTGCACAGAATTATTTTTTAAAAGCCCAGAAACTGAAGTTCGCAAATGCCATAAATTACCTGCTCTGACCGAGGTAGTTTCTGAAATTTCTACTTTTAAAACTTCAAGACTCAAAGCGTCAGCAATATAAGTAGTGACCAATTCTTGTTCCTCCAACTCTTTTTTACCCCAAATAGGATTTTCTAATCCAGTATATTTTTGAGTACCCGCCAGCGACATAGTCTTGAGCAGTTTATTCGATGTTTTCAATAATAATTCTGGCGTGGCCCCTAACCAGAGTCCAACTTTAGGATGGTAAAACAAGTAGCAAAAAGCTTGGCTATACCGCTTTAATAAATTGGTATACAAGGTAAATACTGATGCATCAAAGGCAATATCTAAACGCCTAGAAATCACTACTTTTTTAAATTTATTTTCTTCGATAGCCCTTAATCCCTTTTCTATAAGCCCAATATGAAACTCTTTCTGCTCATCATTTAAAGAATTTTCGTTGAAGGTATTCATTTCATTGGAATCCATAGCTTCGAACTCCGCTTCTACAGTTTCATCTATCTGAATTAAAATAGTTTTGTCTTCTGAATTGAAAGGGGCAAAAACAAAACCCTTCTCGGTGTAATCCTGCACATAATGCAACACATCATCAGTTTGAAATATTCCCTTGACGGTTTGTGCTGATGGTTTACGATAGAGTACAAAAGGTTTTGCACTAGCGTAGTGTTTTTCGGCTTTCGAAATCAAATCGCTAAACATATTATTTTTTTGCTAAGGCGATAGTCGTTAATTTACAAACGGAGATTAAGTTGTCATTGGCATCGGTAATTTTAATATCCCAAAGCTGCGTTGTACGGCCTTTGTGGATAATTGTAGCTTTCGCAAAAACAAAACCTTCACGAATACTTTTGACATGATTTGCTGAAATTTCTATTCCTCGAATATTTACCTCTTGCGCGTTTAAAAATATAAATGATGCCGCACTCCCTACGCTTTCAGCCAATGCTACCATGGCTCCCCCGTGCAATACCCCATCTGGCTGATACACCTTTCGACTAACGGGCATTTTACCCACTAAAAAATTTTCACCTACATCTACATAGCTAATATCTAAAGTTTCCATAAGGGTACCCTTGCACGTTTCGTTACAAATCTTTAGAATTTTTTCTTTAAAATCGTTCATGTAAATCTTTTATGTAAAATTAAGGATTTCGAATGCAACAAAAGGCATATAATACCATTGAAATTAAATATTCTTCTTAAATTACAGTGTTAGAAAAAAAATTGATGCAGACATTGGAGAAAAAAGTAAGCTATACCCATACAAACACCTACGAAACTTTAAACACCCTTGGCGAAAACACCAAAAATATATGGCTAGTTTTTCATGGCATTGGCTACTTAGGCAGGTATTTCTTAAAGTATTTTAAAGACCTAAATACAGAAGAAAATTATATTATTGCTCCACAAGCACCCTCAAAATATTACTTAAATGACAAATATGTTCATGTGGGCGCTAGTTGGTTGACCAAAGAAAACACCACCTTAGAGCTTGAAAATGTAAACAACTATTTAGACGCTGTTTATAAGGCTGAAAACCTTCCTGAGCATTGCAATCTTATTTTATTCGGATTTTCGCAAGGAGTATCGATTGTTACTCGTTGGTTGGCTCACAAAAAACTAGCGTGTGGGCAACTTATTTTATACGCCGGAGGTATTCCAAATGAATTAAAAGCGAGCGATTTTGCTTTTTTAGAAACCACTAATAGTAGTGTTAAAGTTATTATTGGCCATCACGATGAATATATAAATGAGGAGCGGTTGAACCTAGAAATGCAAAAAATAAAACTCCTGTTCAAGGATAGGGCTGAAATTATGATGTTTGATGGCAAACACGAAGTAAAAAAAGAAATTATTAATTCGTTGGTTTAGCATGAAAAAATTGTGGCCAAGGTTTTTCTATACCACTATGGTAGTCCTATGCACTACTCTGACGATTTTTCGTAATAGCTAATCTTTCGAGTAATGTAGGTGTTATCAGGTGTTACAATTTGCTTTACCCAGTTGCCCTTACCACCATTATCGTACTGATAAATATATTTTTTTACAAGTTCTACTTTGCCTTTTTTTGTTTTTAATTCGGTAAGCATACCTAAGTCGTTGTAGGTATACCTACTTACTTCTTCTGGAACAAAAGTGTTGAGCTTGAGATCATAGACAAATTTTTGTTCAGAAATTAAATTGGCTTTTTCATTGAAAACTTGTTCGGTAGCGGTATTTAATTTCCCTTCAAAATACTGTTTGGTGAGGACTATCTTTTGTTTTGGATTGATTTTGCGGTTTGAGGTGCGTATTGTTTTTTGAAGTTCCCCATCTAGGGTATAGCTAATGGTGGTTTCTCCTTGAACTTCTTCATAGCTTACTTTTGTATTCTCGATACCTTTGCCATCATTTCTGTAAATCTGAATAAGCTTGTCATTTACATCATAAGAATATTCATATTGATCTAAAAATTCATTGGCATAGGATATAATTTTCTCTGTGATTTTTTTACCGTTTGGGATACTATCGACACTATAAATATTGGCTATCGACGTCTGCTTGTCAAAAGTACCATCCCGGTAAATCTCAACTCGTTTTTCACGTATAGCTTCATTTTCGTATTTATAATACGTAATGTCATAATCATTTTCATTATAACGTGTTACTAATTTTGTCAAGATACCATTTTGATTAAAACTAAATTCTTCTTTTCCATAATCTTTGATTACAAAGCAGGTTTTCACAGGTCCCGATAAGTCAAAATCTGCCAATGTAAAAATCTTAGCTTTTTGACCGAATGAAAAATAGCTCATGAGTACTACTAAAAAACAGAATAAATACCTTGACATCCTATACAATAACAACGTTAACATAGCGCAAATTTAGTCGTTATTTACTAGTCTTACAATTTTTTAAAGGGATTGTATTTCTTTTCAAAATATACTCATCTTTACTCTTGTTTGAACTCCACAGCTGAAATTTTAATCGCTATTTTTTAGAATTTAAGAACCTTGGAGCTTTCGTTTTGACTTCAAAAAATTATAGGGGTAGTAGCTGTAGGACAACATCTTTGAATTCGAAAAACAAGCAATTAGCGGGTTGATACTTTAAATTATTGAAAATCTCGTAATTTTACTCAATAAGATCATATGTATGAAAAATACCATTTCACAAAGAGTTGCCGATTTTTTAAAAAATTACCCCCCTTTTAATGGTTTAAACACGAGCGACTTAGAACAACTCTCTGAGCAAGTGAGCATTATATATAAAGAAAAAGGAAGTGTTATTTTTACAGAAAAAGAAGAAGGACATTCATTTTTTTATTTAGTACATAAAGGGGCTGTTTCCCTGTATAAAAAAACAAGCAATGACATTGTAGACATTTGTGATGAAGGTGATATTTTTGGATTAAGACCGCTAATGGCTAATGAAAATTACGAATTAGAAGCAAGGGCACATGAAGAAAGTATTATTTATGCCATTCCCATTGCTCTGTTTAAACCGCTAGCTTTAGAAAATAAAGTTGTTGGTAATTTTTTAATAGAAAGCTTCGCTTCCAACACTAGAAATCCCTATTCTAAAATTCATCGAGGTAAATTATATAGCGAAGTTAGTCTTGATGTACCCAAAGAAGGAAACGAAATACCCCTAACAGATTTACAGTCGGTTCAGTACTCAAAAAATATTGTGAGCTGTTCGCCTGCTGCCACCATTAAACAGGTAGCAGAAACAATGACTTTAAAAAATATTGGTGCCATCTTGGTTCTTGTAGACAAACTGCCCATTGGCATAATTACGGACAAGGATTTAAGGAACAAAATTGGAACAGGTATGTTCCCAATTACCGCTGAAGCGTCTAAAATAATGACTTCCCCCGTTATTACATATCCAAAATCATTGACCATCACACAAGCCCAAATGGCCATGATGAAAAGTGGCATTAGTCACTTATGCCTCACCAAAGACGGCACTGTGAATTCAAAAGTTGTTGGCATTGTATCAAAACACGATATTATGGTATCCTTGGGTAACAACCCTGCAGTTTTGATCAAAGCCATAAAGAGAGTTAAAAAAATAAAGCATTTAAAGCCTATACGACATAGTATTATGGGTTTGCTCAATGGGTATTTAGAAGGAAATATTCCCATGACTATTATCTCTAAAATAATAGCGGAACTTAATGATGCATGCATGAAGCAAGTGGTGCAACTATCCTTAGAAAAAATGACAACGCCACCTCCTGTAAAATTTGCTTGGCTCGCACTAGGAAGTCAAGGTAGAAGCGAACAAATGCTGCATACCGATCAAGATAATGCCTTGATATTCGAAGATGTGAATGAAGAGGCATTACCAAAAACAACCAGCTATTTTTTAAAATTATCTAAATTGGTCACCAAGGGGTTTCATGATATGGGCTATGAATATTGCCCTGCGGATATGATGGCGTCTAACCCAAAATGGTGTTTAAGTTTAAACGAATGGAAAAAAACGACTTCCCATTGGATTATTAATCCTGGAATGGATGAAGTGTTACTGTCCTCGATCTTCTTTGATTACAATGTGGTCTACGGTGAGCCAAAATTGGCCAACGAGTTATCAGAACATATTTTTTATAGCGTAAAAAAGTATCCTATTTTCTTTCTTCATTTAGCCAAAGGAGCCTTACAAAATCCATCACCTACTGGATTTTTTAGACAGTTTTTGGTAGAGCAAGATGGCGATCATAAGGATGAGTTTGATGTTAAAAGTAGAGCATTAAGACCATTAACTGATGCCGCAAGAGTACTTGTATTATCACATCATATTAAAGCCATAAATAATACTTCAGAGCGATTTGAAAAACTGGCGGAGTTAGAACCTAATAATAAAGAAATTTACTTAGCCTGTTCCTATGCCTCGAAGGCCTTGTTAAAATTTAGAACAAAACAAGGCATCCGAAATAATAGTTCTGGACGCTTTATCGATTTAAATTCGTTATCTAAAGAAGAAAAAATGAAGTTAAAACGCACCTTTAAAATCATTAAAGATATTCAAGAACTAGTGAGCCATAGGTTTCAGTTAAAATCCATGTAATGTTTAAATTTTTCAAAAACAACAGCCCCAACGTACCCGATTTTTGGATCGTTTATGCCAACGCGTTTAAAACTTCGATACCTGAAGATATTGATAGCAACACTTTTATTGTTTTAGATACTGAAACAACGGGTTTTGATTATACCGAAGATCGAATGCTTAGCATTGGTGCGGTAACCGTATACCAACAAACTATTGCCGTTAACAAGGGGTTTGAAATTTACATTAAGCAAGAAGTTTATGGAAAAGAAGCGGCGAAAATTCATGGAATTTTAAAACATGGTACCATTCCCAAAGTTTCAGAGTTAGACGCGTTAAAAATGTTATTGAGTTATATCGGCAACAAAACGATTATAGCACACCATGCCATTTTTGATATTAATATGATTAACAATGCTTTAGCAAGACATCATTTACCAGCGCTAAAAAATAAGTATGCAGATACTTCACAACTCTACAAGAAAACCTTGTTGAAGTCTAATTTAATCACAAAAAAAGAACACTACTCATTAGATGAATTGGCTGATAAATTCAATATTTCAAAAAAAGATAGGCATACAGCCATGGGTGACGCCTATATAACAGCTATTTTATTTTTAAAAATACGCTCTAAATTAAAAGAGAAAAAAATTCATAAGCTAAAAAACCTTTTAGCCTAATCTCTATACAGCTTTTCCTATCCAAAAAGAAACACTACTGCCTGCTTTTTTGAGTACAAAACCTATTTTACCGATAAACTGTACAAAAAATAGGTTGAAATGCAGTTATTTCATATAATTTTATTATTTTCACTTCCGATAATTTGAAAATAATGATGACAAAATCGCAAAAAATTAAAAGCTTCTTATATTTTCTTTGTCTTATTGTGTCGGCATTACTCTATTTAGCAACCACAACGGACGAAAAAGAGCATCCTATAGAAAAAAACACGATATCCGCAGAAGACCATATCCAAAAGGGAGGCTTATCGAATACAACAAGTACAGCCTATTAACGAATTAGCTCATGTGATCTTTTAAATAGGCTAAAACATTATTTTCAATTCTTTTTTGAATATTGGTTAGTTCGGCTTTTTTAAAATTTTCGCCAAGGATTTTTTCATAGAGCTCAATATACCTTTCAGAAACGGTTTCGATATATTCATCGGTCATTTCTGGTACTTTTTGTCCTTTTAAGCCTTGAAAACCATTCGCTATAAGCCACTGCCGAACAAACTCCTTAGATAATTGTTTTTGTGACTCCCCATTTTTTTGACGCTCCTCATACCCATCTGCATAAAAATATCGTGAAGAATCTGGCGTATGAATTTCATCAATCAAAACAATCCTACCTTCTTTTGTTTTTCCAAATTCGTACTTGGTATCTACCAAGATTAACCCCCTTTTGGCGGCAATTTCGGTACCTCGTTGAAATAAAGCTCTTGTATATTTTTCTAAAACTAAGTAGTCTTTTTCCGAAACAATATTTCTTTTAAGAATATCTTCTCTTGAAATATCTTCATCATGATCTCCCATTTCGGCCTTCGTAGCAGGAGTAATAATTGGTTCTGGAAATTTATCATTTTCTTTCATTCCGTTGGGCATAGCAACGCCGCACAACACTCTTTTTCCCAATGTATATTCTCGTGCCGCATGCCCTGACATATAGCCTCGAATCACCATTTCTACTTTAAAGGGCTCGCAGGCATGACCAATAGCTACATTGGGATCAGGACTTGCCAATAACCAGTTCGGAACAATATCAGAGGTATCTGCCATCATTTTTGTCGCGATCTGATTTAGAATTTGTCCTTTATACGGGATCCCTTTGGGCATAACCACGTCAAAAGCTGAAAGTCTGTCTGTAGCAATCATCACCATTAAATCATTCTCTAGCCGATATACTTCACGAACTTTACCTTTATACACATCTACTTGTCCTGGAAATTTAAAATGGCTTGCTATAATGGTATTTTTCATTTTATTGGGTTTAGGGTTTTGGATTCTGGATCTTGAATTTTAAGCTTTTAAAAGATGAAAATAAAATTGATACATTCTTTGATTGATTCTTTGATTGATTCATTGTTATATTAAAAAATAATCTTCAAATCAACACATCATCGAATTTTCAAATTAAAAACATTGTTGCATTTTTAACTAAAACTAGCCTTGATGCTCTATTCCTTTATAGGCTTCAATGACCTTCTTCACTAACTTGTGACGTATGACATCTTTATCATCTAAATAAATAATACCAATACCCTCGATACTTTGTAATACCAATAGCGCCTCTTTTAAACCAGAAACTGTTCTACGGGGTAAATCTATTTGCCCTGGATCACCCGTAATTAAAAACTGGGCATTTTTTCCCATTCTTGTTAAGAACATTTTCATTTGAGCATGGGTGGTATTTTGACCTTCATCTAAAATCACAAAAGCATGATCCAAAGTTCTTCCTCTCATAAATGCTAAGGGAGCAATTTGGATGGTGCCATTTTCTATGTAAAGTGCTAATTTCTCAGGAGAAATCATGTCTCGTAGGGCATCGTAAAGGGGCTGCATATAAGGATCTAACTTTTCTTTTAAATCGCCTGGCAAAAAACCTAGATTTTCTCCAGCTTCTACCGCCGGTCGTGTCAAAATAATACGTTTTACCCTTTTTTCTTTTAAGGCCTGAACGGCTAAAGCTACGCCGGTGTAGGTTTTCCCAGTACCAGCAGGACCAATGGCAAAAACCATATCGTTCTTACGAACGGAGTCTACTAATTTACGCTGGTTGACTGTTTGCGCCTTGATTAAGCGACCTCCCATGCCATGCACTAAGACCTCTCCACTACTTTCAGAAGATGATAAGTCGTCTTTTTCGCTACTCATAAGTAAGCGTTCAATACTATTTTCGTCGAGTTTATTGTATTTTTGGTAGTGTGTGGTGAGCATTTTAAACTTTTTGTCGAACTCATCAAGAAGGCCCTCATCTCCATAAACTCTAATTTTACTTCCACGGGCAACAATTTTAAGTTTAGGAAAGTATTTTTTTATCAAATCTATATGCTCATTCTGTTGTCCAAAAAAATCTCTTGGACTAATTTCCGTTAGTTCTATTACAAGTTCGTTCAAAGAATATCAAGTTTAATTAGTATCGTATAAATATAATTTTAGTTGCCTTATTTTTTATGTAATTTTGTTCAACAAATTTAACTAAAAATAGCTTTATCTAGCTGCTGTTTTAGTTTTTTTATAGATAAACGACTAGCATTCCTCTTTGATGGCAATTATTACACTAACTACAGATTTTGGGTATAAAGATCATTTTGTAGGCGCTATAAAAGGTGCTATTTACTCAGAATTGCCCGATGCTAAAATTGTCGACATCTCCAATGAAATAAGTCCGTTTAACATTCCTGAATGTGCTTATATTATTAAAAACTCGTACAAAAACTTCCCCAAAGGTAGTATCCATATCATCGGCGTTGATGCAGAACCCACCCCTGAAAATGAGCATCTAATTTTGTTTTTAGACGATCATTATTTTATTACTGCAAATAATGGCGCAACCTCCCTGCTCACCTCCGAAATGAAGGCAGACAAGGTTTACAAGATAAACATTCCCATGCCCAAAGAATGCTCATTTCCTGTTCTAGACGTATTTGTGAAAGCAGCTTGCCATTTAGCTCGAGGCGGCACCTTAGACGTTGTAGGCAAACCTTTTGATGCGTTAAAAGATATCCGAGAATTTGCGCCGCGTATTGTTGAAGAAGGCAACGGCATTGTTGGTAGCGTTATTTACATTGACAATTTTGGCAATGTAATTACGAATATTCCACGTCATATTTTTGAGGCCTATAGAAAAGGACGAGATTTTGTCTTGCACGTACGCAATAAAAAAATTACAAAAATTCATCACAGGTATAGTGATATTATAAATTTTGACATCGATAAAGACAAACGAAAAGGTCCAGGAGATTTGTTAGCTTTATTTAATTCGTCAGATTATATCGAGTTGGCCATCTACAAAAGTGATTTGAATACCGTTGGCGGAGCAGCCACTTTAATTGGTTTGGATTATCGTGATACCATTACCATCGATTTTGGAATTAAAAATTAAAAAATTAGGTGGAATTTAAAATTCTTTAGTTTTGATACCCTGGACTTTTCATTTTTATCCTTCTCTGAAAAGGTTTGGTATAGGTATTCATAAGCTGTCGTTCAAAGCTGATGTTATTTCTTTTACTACTCTCCCTTGTGCAGTTTTAAACCTAAAGTTGAGCACTAAACTTAATCCGAATACCTACAATTACGCTTGTTCTCTACTTGCAGACAAACTCTTTTTTTAAAAGTGAGGCCAGGGTTTATTTATAAACAACTCAAAAAAAGACGGCATAAAAAATAAAAACCATAAAACATGTTTTAGTGAAGAAAAGATTGGTTTTAAAGGTATTAAAAGGTATTAATGGCTATATTTTACTGCTTATTGGTCAGCTCTTTCGCGTTTTCAACTGTTAATAAGTTTGTTTCATTAAAAACAACATTTAAAATATCTTTGTACTCATGGCGTACAGTAAGTGTTTAGGGTTATTTTTACATAACATTCCCTTAAAATTATTTATTTTTGAGCTCCATAATTTAAGAGAAAATAAAACATATAAAGAATGAAATTTATAGTATCTAGTACCTATTTACTAAAACAACTACAAGTTTTAGGTGGTGTTATTAATAATAGTAACACATTACCTATCCTAGATAATTTTCTGTTTGATTTAAAAGAAAATCAACTTATTGTATCGGCATCAGATTTAGAAACAACGATGAGCAGCGTTTTGACGGTTGATTCTGATAGCGAAGGCTTAATAGCCGTACCTGCAAAGCTTTTGTTAGAAATACTTAAAACATTTCCAGAGCAGCCATTAACTTTTGTGATGGAAGACAATAATACCATCGAAATTAGCTCGAACCACGGTAAATATGCCTTGGCTTATGCCGATGGTGCAGAATTTCCAAAAACGGTAGAACTTTCAAATCCTAGTGCTACAACGATCATTGGAGATATTTTAGCAACGGCTATCAATAAAACAATCTTTGCTGCCGGTAATGATGATTTAAGACCCGTCATGAGTGGTATCTTTTTTCAGTTTTCACCAGAAAACCTAACTTTTGTTGCTACTGATGCGCATAAGTTGGTAAAATATCAAAGAACTGATATTACGGCTTCAGAAGTGGCCGAATTTATAATGCCTAAAAAGCCTTTAAACTTGTTAAAAGGTATCTTAGCGGGGAGTGAATCTGACGTAACCATAGAGTACAATGAAAGCAATGCAAAATTTAGTTTTGAAAATACAGAACTAATTTGTCGTTTAATTGACGGTAAATATCCTAATTACGAAGCGGTTATTCCTAAAGAGAATCCAAATGTACTTTCTATTTCTAGAAATCAGTTTTTGAGTTCCGTTCGCCGAGTTTCTATCTTTTCGAATAAAACAACACATCAAATACGTTTAAAAATAGCTGGGGCCGAATTAAATATATCAGCTGAAGACTTAGACTATAGCAATAAAGCAGAAGAACGCTTAACTTGTTCGTACCAAGGAGATGATATGCAAATAGGGTTTAACTCAAGGTTCTTAACAGAAATGTTGGCCAATCTAAACTGTGATGATGTTTCTTTAGAAATGAGTTTACCGAACAGGGCAGGTATTTTAACTCCTGTAGATGGTTTAGACGAAGGCGAGCTAGTGACTATGTTGGTGATGCCTGTAATGCTTAATAGTTAAAACAACCAACCTAATGAATACTCAAAAGCCCCAATTTCGAATTCGAAATTGGGGCTTTTAAATGCTGTCCTGTTAACAATACTCTTACAAGAATTTTATACTCATGGGGTAGTACGGCTGCTCATCGTTGCTAACTCTTACGGCATTGACAATTGGAAATACAAAGGTTAACAAACCTAAAATTACAAAACCAAGTAGGCCTAAACCAAATAACAATATCATAGGAATACAAAGAATGAAGTAGATAAACATACTTATTCTAAAATTCAAAATAGCTTTTCCATTTGTATCCATATTTAAAACGCTATCTCTTTGGGTTAGCCAAAGAATTAAAGGAACTATAAAACCGCCAATTCCCGTAACAAAATCTAATAATTGACTTAAATGGGTTAGCACTAGTAACTGTTTGTTTTCTCTTTGCATGATTTTATCTTTTAGATTGATGATGAAACACTACCTATAAGACGAAGTTCTTAGCAAATTGTTACACTAAGACCCAATTCTTTATTGCTTCCGCTTTAATTTGTCTAATTTCTCGATAGTTTTGTTCATTGCGGAACGCTCTTTAGAAATTTTATCATTTAATTTTGAAATATCAACAGGAGAAAGTTTTCCTTTTGCCTTTCCTCTAATAATTTTATCCTCATAATTAATTATTTTGGACTTACTTTTTTCAATACTCTTTTCTGCCTTAGCAATACTTTTTTGCAATTTTTCAGCCTTTTCAGCCTCTTTCTCAAGCTTTTTTGCTTTTTTCTCGGCCTTTTTAGCTTCTTTTTCTGCCTTTTTAAGTTCTTTTTCTGCTTCTTTAGCCTCTTTCTCCGCTGTTTTAATTCGTAGTAAAATGGCAGCATCTTCAGCCGCTTTAGCCATGGCGACAGAATCTTTAGGGGTTTCTGTTTTCTCTTGTGCGTAATTTGTGCTTATTGTTAAAAAAATAAGCATGCTGGTAAAAACTAGTTGTTTCATGATTCCAAATTAAGTGTTTAAAAAATTTAGTGTTTTCTCTGAAGTCGTTTCAACATTTCGATGAGCTCAAAAGTTGATTGCCTTCGGAATTTTTAATAAAAAATGTTGTTTACTCGAACCTACAGCATATCACTAGTCGAAACTAGGACAGGTTCCGTATGGGTTTTCGGGTGAAGAAAATATAGCTATTTTTTCAAAAATTACAAGGTGTTTTAGTACTACAAAGATACAAAATTGACACTAATAAATGACTAGAAATAGTGGCTTAAAGTTTCAAGGCTAATCGAAGCAGTCCTCCACGCAATTTGCTATTTTTGCAAATAAATATTCTTAGCTATGTTTTCAAACGAATCGATTATCGCATTAGCGACTCCTTCAGGAGCTGGCGCCATTGCTGTTATCCGAATTTCAGGAAAAGATGCGATTAGCATTGCTTCAAATCATTTTGTTTCTAAGAAAGGCAAAGAATTGGCAAAACAAAAAAGTCATACGATCTTATTGGGTCATGTTGTGGATGACCAACGCGTCTTAGATGAAGTATTGGTCTCTATTTTTAAAGGACCTAATTCCTATACCGGCGAAAATATTGTCGAAATTTCTTGCCATGGGTCTTCCTATATTCAACAAGAAATTATACAACTATTTTTAAGAAATGGGTGCCGAACTGCTGATGCTGGAGAATTTACGCTGCGTGCTTTTTTAAACGGCAAAATCGATTTAAGTCAGGCAGAAGCTGTTGCCGATGTAATTGCATCGGACAATGCGGCTAGCCACCAAATTGCTATTCAGCAAATGCGAGGCGGTTTTAGCAATGAAATTAAAGAATTAAGAGCTGAATTAATGAATTTTGCCTCTTTAATCGAGTTGGAGTTAGATTTTGCTGAGGAAGATGTAGAGTTTGCCAACAGAGACCAGTTTACGCAATTATTAAAAAGAATTGAACAGGTATTAAAAAGATTGATTGATTCTTTTGCTGTTGGCAATGTCATTAAAAACGGCATTCCTGTGGCCATCGTAGGCGAACCCAATGTGGGAAAATCTACCTTGTTGAATTCTCTTTTAAACGAAGATCGCGCTATCGTTTCTGATATTGCAGGTACAACCCGTGATACTATTGAAGATGAAATAGCCATAAACGGCATAGGTTTTAGGTTTATTGACACCGCTGGGATTCGTGAAACTACCGATGTGGTTGAAGGTATCGGCATTAAAAAAACTTTTGAAAAAATAAAGCAAGCTCAAGTGGTGCTATACCTCGTAGACGGGTCGCTAATTACTGATGAAAAGGAGCTAAATGCATTAAAAGTTGAAGTCGAAAAAATCAAAAATCAGTTTCCCTTAAAGTCTATTTTAATGCTGATCAATAAGGCCGATAAAATTACCGAATCGTCGACAGCGTTTATCAGCAAAGAACTCAGTGCAGTTTCAGCACAGTTAAAGTTTATTTTTATCTCTGCAAAAACTGGTCTTGGTGTTGAAACGCTAAAAGATGAATTACTCAGTTTAATTAATACCGGGGCCTTACGCAATAACGAAACAATTGTAACGAATTCTAGACATTACAACTCGCTCTTAAAGGCCTTAGAAGAAATTCAGAAAGTACAAGCAGGAATGGATGCTGGTTTTTCTGGTGACTTATTAGCCATTGACATTCGCCAAGCTTTATTCCACTTTGGTGAGATCACAGGGGAAATAACAAGCGATGATTTGCTGGGAAATATATTTGCCAATTTTTGTATCGGAAAGTAAGCTACTTCGAAAACAATTTTGATGCTAACCACAAGTACCCCATGGCCGTGATAAAAATTAAAAAGAACCAAAATGGATTGATGGGAGCCCAAAATTGCACTGTTTTTTGTTTTTTAGTTGTGCCGTCGAAATGTCGTTGATTCGCTTCTAAAGTTTGGAAGGCTCTTAACGATTTCCAGTTCAAAGTATCCATAACATAATAATCGTAGGTGGACAACGAATCGTTTTTTAAATACAGCTGCTGCCACCCAAGAGTTCTGGGGAAGCTGGTGCCGTACCAATTATTGACCAGATCCATATCTTGTCGCAGTGGAATTTGTGTCTGATCCGTATTTAAGACTTCTGGGTTTAAAACTGTAGTTCTTATTTTAAAATCAAAGGGTTCGTCCTGAAAAGCAAATTTTGAACTTTGGAGCCATTCTGTTGTTGCCATATTTCGTTTTGCTAAACGGGTAACTACCTCAGCCCAAAACTGTTCATAAACCTCTTTATGACCCTTAAGCAGCAACTCATAAGTATTTTGCAATACCGTTGTGCCTACCCGACCATTTACCCTTCTTTGGTAAGCTGTTAAAGTTTGGTCCTTATCCTGATGTATTTGCTCTAAACCAAACTCGGGTTTAAAATTATAGGGAAACTTATCTACCAGTACTTCCGGAGCAAAGCCAAGACTAGTTTTTAAGCTTTCAGCCGTCACAAATGAAAAGTCTGATCTTTCTGGAGTAGCATTAAAAAAAGATACTGAAGGTTGAATAAACAAACCAAGTCCATTATTTTTTAGGCTATTATCAAGTGCTGAACGATCCGTTCTAGATAGCCCTAGATAAGACTCAAAGTCAATAAAAAGCAAATCAAACCTTTCTAGTTGTTTTTCCGTGAAATTATAAAATGCTTGTTGTGCTGTATTAAAGTATTCATATTTAAACTTGTTTTTAGTCAGTTGAGTGCGGATCGTTACTTGGTGCCCTACTTCTGCTAAATAGTTTTTTAGGTATTTTGTCTCAAAAGTGGGAAAGTTGTTGATCATCAAAATTTTTAAGGACTGCCGCTCTTGTATGTGCAATGGCAATGGCTCACTTGAGAGTATCGTTGAAAGTGAATCTTTCTCTACCAGGGCATACTTAAACTTTCCAACGACATTAGGGTGCATCGTTAATTTAAAATTTTCTTCCACTAGACCGCCTAATCGTATAGAATCTATACCCGTCCCTCTAGGGCTTGAAAGCACTAGGCGATTTCCTTTTTTTCCTTCGGAATAGCTTCCTTGCACAGTTACATCGTCACCAACAAATGCAGCACTAGGGTAGTTTAATTTTGTGATGCCCTTAGGGTAATACCCCCTAATGATTTTAACCGGACGCTTTTCTAATTGCCAAAAATCAAAAGCTGCTAATCCCTTGCCTAAAATATAGAAGGAACCGACCGAATCTTTAGCATTGCCGATAGATTGATTTATGGAATAGGGAACGATTTTTAAATTTTTATGATTTTTTTTAAGACTGTCTAATTGATATTGATTAAAATCTGGAGTAAGTAATACCCCAATAGTGGAAGAAGCATTTTTCTGAATCGTTGGCTTTAAAGCCAGCATAATTAAGGAAACCACTGCTAATAACCCCACAAAAGAATGCAGATAAAATCGGGCTTTGAAAACATGCGACCACTCTTTCCAAACGAATAATAACCATAGTAGTATTCCACCAATAATTACCGGCCAAAAATGGACTTGATGTATAAAACTAATGTGATCAATCATTTAATTCCAATTCTTTAAGCAGCAATTCGTTTAGGGCACTTGGGGTTGCCGTTGTTTTTCTTGGTCTTGGTTTCGTTTTAGGGATAGCTGCTATTAAGCCCTGTTGCAGTTTTTTTAAGGGTACAATTAATACTTCACTACGCTCAGAGGCATTTTTTAACAGTTGTAAGGTGTTCAGATATTTTCCTGGTTCTTGAATCGCCAATACGGCGAGTTCGTTTCCTGCTTTTACCAACAAATCTCTATCTTCTGTGGTAAGGGTCGAAGTTTTGCTGATTAAAATTTCGAGGCGCTCTACAGCTTTTTTTATAAAAGGAAAGGCTTCAGGTTCAGCGATATCTTCTAATTTACTATAATTAACAACCTCATCTAAAGTTCCAGACAAGCGCTTGTCTTCTTTGATTGGTGGAGGGTCAAAACCAATGCGGTGAACATATATGCGTGCGCTATTTTTGATCTCCTGGATAAGTTTCAATGCCCGATATTGATACGGCAATGATTTTTTTGGCGTATACAAACGCAAATAAAGTTCAGCATTCCACATTTCGTCCATAGCCTGACGAAGCATACTTTTTAATGATGCTGTAAACAATGTTGATTCTTCAGGATCATCATGATTATGAAGGTAACTTTCCAGAGGGTCTGCTTCTTTTTCCCCTTCCGCTTCTTTATGATCGTGATCTACAAGATTATGTTCGTTATCACCATCATGATCATGCGTATAGTCTTTCAATAGATCAGAATTTGTAGCCTTACCCTCATTTATAGTTTCTTCTGGGGCTTCATCAGCAGCAACAACCTCATCGCCCATGAACTCCCCATATTTTATTCTTAGGGCTTTTTGGTCATAACCGAGTTCGTTACTGGTAAAATTGAACTTCTCTTTGGTGATTCTGTTTTGATCAGCTATCAACTTTTCTGTATCAATGATTAACTGTCGCTGGCTTCGAAAATAAGCAGGCATTAAATCGGCTCCCATGGTTCCTTCTACGGCAAATTGGTTGGTCACAGTGTCTTTTATGACCGCAAAGTAGGTTTCACTTCTTGATGTATTCGCTTTTGGGCTTTTCGTATCTATAGCTACCACATAAAAGTATAATTCATCACCTGCCTCCATGCTCATTTGGTCCAAATCTATTTTTTTGGATAGCACTTGTTTTTTCGTTCCTGGTGATAATTTAGTGTCAAAAGTCAGGCGTTCTTCCCTAAATTTTACAGATTCTCCTTCACCCTTAGTGACCGTGGCAATAATATAACTATCTTCTAGCCCATAATCATCGGAAAGTTCTACCTTAAAAGTAAGCACTTTGGCTTGTGAATAATTAAAGGAGCTAAACTGTTGTAATCCTTGAATTTCTATGAATGGTTTTTCGTCTTTTAGCACTTCCATCGCATATAGATCAGATATATAGGTTGCCCCATCTATGGCCTTAAATTTAAAATTGTAAAACCCTGTTTCGGTATAGCTTAGTTGTTTTGAATATGTGCTACCCTGCTTGGATAAAGGGTAATTGTTCTCTAAGATTTCTATAGAAGCCTCTTGTATGTTGGTATCAAATTGAAGCTCCCAAACAAGTCTTGAACCTTCTAGGGCCTTGATGTTCATATTTGACGTTACCGTGTTTCCTAGTTTTGTATAGGATGGGTGATAAATGGTTAATTTTTGAGATTGTAAAGCGGGCGCTGTTGCTTTTACCATAGCGCTATCTAAGGCTTGAAAGGTGATAGCCTGTTGGTTTTCATTGTTATTTGTCGTGGGTTCAAATAATTTATGTAGAGAAAATTGGTAAGACACAAGGGAAAGAAATCCAAATACCAACAATACCCTAAAGGCCATTTTTACATCCACTAAGGGTTTTATTTTTTTTATATTTTCATTGACCACCTCGCTAATTTTATACCGCTGAAGCCTGGCCATCGTTGACAGCTCTTCTATAGGCATTAACAACAACCCTGTACTGTATTCTACGCCATTAAATTTTTGATCTATATAACTACTTACTTTTTCTAATGTCAGGCGCCAAGGTTTTTTAACTAGGATAAGGGCGGCAGCAAATCCTAGGAAAAGAAACAAACTAAGACTAAAGTCTGATTTTAAAATATAGCATAAAAATGCAGGTCCGAGAGCGTATAGCACAATGGAAAGAATTTCCAGTACCTGCCAACGCTTTCTAAAGTGTATTAAGCTACGTTTTCCAGAATCTATCATTGTCTTCTGTATTTTGATACAATTCGTTCAAGACCCATAAGAATTCCCAATACGAGCCATACCCATAGAGAAAGATCATAAATAGCAGCATTTTTTCGAGTACTCTTTTGGTTCAAGGTTACGGTTTGTAATTCTTTTACATCTATAGTTCTTTGGTCATAGGTAGGTACCTTTTCTGACACCCCTTCATGTAAAGAAAGTAATTCCACTAATTTTTCAGGGACATGCTCCCTCAGGATATTCTCGCTATTTAGCCCTTGTGTCAAGAAGAATGTCTTTTGGCTATTTCCGGCAACAATTAATTGGTTGGCCAAAGAATCTGGCCGATATACCAAGCTAGGACCAGGATAGTCTTGAAACTTATTTTTACTAAGCCAAACTAGGGTAGCGTAGGTTTCCAAGGCCAAGGTATCAATTTTTGATACGATTGTTAGTGCTATTGGTATATTTAGGTATTTTTCTACTGCACGATAGGCAGCCTTAATATAACTCAAGTCATGAGACAGGCTATCGTCTGCCAGTACAAGTACTTTCAATGGCTTAGCTACTTGTAGGGCGATCCAATTTCCATGTATTTGAACACTATCCTTGGTGGTATTAAATTTAATGTCCTCCCTATTTTTTGCGATATTAGCTTTGGTATAGACCAAACTTTTACGATCACTGGCTATAGAAAGTAATGCAATACTATCTTCATTTACGATGGCTTCTACGGGAGCCGTTATTTTCTCATCTGTATCCACTACAAGCCAGTTAATACCTTTAGTGCTGGAAGGTCTCATGCCTCGGATACCAGTAAGGAGGCCTTTTGTGAGGACAATGATACTATCCGTTTTAAGATGTTCCATCTCTTGTGCCATTTGCCAATACTTTGGCGTATAAGACTGGGTAGTTTCAACATCGTAGTCTTCAAGCAAAGGAAAGCCGTTGACCATGATACGCAGCGCCTGTGAAGGAAGACTATCCAACAGCGGCTCCATCCCTTTTGCATAGCGTAATTCAGGGTCTATCACATAGGTAAGAGATTCTTTCTTTTCTGTTCTTTTAAAAATAGGCCCTGCAAGGATGAAAACGAACAAAGTAATCATCAGTATTCTTAGCAAAAGTAACCACCACTCATTGGGTCTAATGCTGCTTGTGCGTTTAGGCTCTGATGCGGTAAGCATAGCAATGCTTCCTATTTTAATAGTGACTATTTTTTTTCTATTCCACAAATGAATTGCTATAGGAATAAGAATTCCCATCAAGGCCCATAAATATGTAGGATTAAGAAAACTCATATTATAGTAAACGACTTCGTTGTTTTAAAAAGAGCTGTAAAGCCTCTCCCAAAGGCTCATCTAGCATAAACAGTTGATATCCTATATTATTCGATAACAACATATCTTTGGTCGTGCTCATCATGGTATGAAGCGCGCTCAAATAGCTGCTTTTTGCCTCTTTGGCATCTACTTTTACCTTGGCACCGGTTTCTAAATCTTCAAAAACCACATACCCTTTATAGTTGAATTGAAGTTCTTTTTTACCCATAATTTGCAAAACCACCACTTCGTTTCTTTGGGTTTTTAAACTTTTTATTAAGGCTGTTAGTTCTGTATCATATTCATACATATCCGTGACAAAAAACACTAATTCTTTTTTGCTTTTATCATGAAATTTGTCAAAATTCATGCTATTCGATGGCCAAACCCCATCGCCCTTGATATGAATAAGCTCGTGTAAAAACCGCTTATACTGCTGTTTTTGAACCATGGGCTGAAGACTTGTGATTTTCTTATCATTCAAAGCATAAAGTCCAATAGCATCTCCTTGTTCTTGGGCTAGGTGCGCCAAAGAAGCTACCAAAACTTTGACATACTCTATTTTTGATACGCCATCCTCAGCGTGTTCCATAGATTTACTGGCGTCTACAATAAACTTAACAGAAATATGAGTATCGATTTCAGATTGCTTGATATAATACCTACCAGAACGCGCAAACATCTTCCAATCCAAGAGGCGTAAATCATCACCAGATTCGTAGCCTCTATATTGACTAAACTCTTGACCCACACCTACCCTACGACTCTTATTTAGACCCGCTAGATAGCCATCAACTAGTACCCGTGCAATCAAAGAAAGCCCAGAGATACTATTGATGATATGGGGTTGAAATAATTGCCTATAGTCCTTTTCCACCTCGTGTTATACTTTTGAAGGAACTTCAGTGTTGGTTAATAAGTGTTGTGTTACTTGGTCTGAAGTGATCCCTTCTGCCTCCGCTCTGAAATTAATAATGATGCGATGTCTTAATACCGGAAGTGCCACATTTTTTAAATCATCTAAACTAACCGACAGGCGACCATACTGTAGTGCTCTTGCCTTAGCGGTAAGAATCATGGCCTGCCCAGCACGTGGTCCTGCACCCCAACTCACCCAATCTTTTACATACGCATTGGTGGTGGTTTCGGGTCTGGTTGCACGCACGATACTACTCACGAAGTCTATAAGATCATCACTAATATAAACTTCACGGACCAACTCTTGTAATCGCTGTATTTCTGCCCCGCTAATCACTTTCTTGACCTTCTCTTTTTTCACCCCTGTGGTACTTTTTAAAATACCTTTTTCTTCTGCTGCCGTGGGATATCCTATTTTAATGTAAAATAAAAAACGGTCTTGTTGTGCTTCGGGTAAAGGAAATGTACCTGACTGTTCAATCGGGTTTTGGGTGGCAAGCATAAAAAAAGGCCTTTCTAAGGCATAGGTTTTTCCAGAATAGGTCACCTCAAACTCTTGCATAGCTTCCAATAAGGCAGCCTGTGTTTTAGGTGGGGTTCTGTTAATTTCGTCAGCAAGAATAATATTAGCGAAAATTGGACCCTTGTTAAATTGAAAGAATTTTTTTCCAGTGCTATGATCTTCTTCCAGAATTTCGGTACCAATGATGTCTGAGGGCATAAGATCTGGAGTAAACTGTATGCGCTTAAATTTTAAATCGATGGCCTGCGATAAGGTTTTAATCATCAAAGTTTTAGCCAGACCCGGAACCCCTTCTAGCAAGGCATGACCACCTGCTAAAAAAGTAATCAAAAGCTGCTCTATCGTTTCTTCCTGACCTATAATAATTTTACCAATTTCTTTTTTTACATCGGCAAGTTTCGAGGTCAGCTCTTCTAGTTCATGTTTAATTGCTACTACCTGTTTTTCCATTAAATTTCTCGTTTACGATGTAAGTGCATACATCACTATATTTACCCCAAAACGGGTATTATCTATTTTATACCAACGCTTATTTCTAAAATCATAATCCCACTCACAGCCATAATCTTTATTGCTGTAGAGCACCCCTATTCTACCATTTATTTCAATGGCCTTTAAGTATTCGTGAACCAAATCGTCTCCCCAACCATTTAATTCTTGCGAAGTCGTGGGAGGTCCGTCCTCAAATTCAAAAAAAATGTTATAGATTTCATGATCATTTGAAATTTTTTTCAGAGCATCCTCACCAAAAATATCGTCCATTTGGCGTTCAAACGATTTTGCGAAAAGTCCGTCGATGTCATGGTTACAATCATCGACAAATACAAACCCACCATTATTAATGTATTTTTTAAAATTCTCTTTTTCTTTTTTGGTAAACTGTACTAGTTTATGACCAGAAAGGTAACAAAAGGGACATTTAAAAATATCATCACTAGCGAGTGAAATTATATTTTCTTTGGTATCCACAGCAAGGGTAGTATACTCTACAAGTGAATTGAGTAAATTAGATGGCATACGTTGATCTACGTCCCAATCTCCAGATTCATACTGTAATCTTGTAAAAAAAAAAGCGTTTCCCACTACATATTCAAAATTTAAATCCGAATTCTACGCTGAGCATTTTTTGTGCTCCTCTGCAGAATAGCATAAGAAAAGGTTGTTTTGAATGTCTCAAAACAACCTAAACTTATAAAATTATAAGGTACTAAACAGCATCAGACAAACTGGTAAAAGTGAAATCTCTAATTTTCATATAGGGAATCAAATTACCTTCAACACGAACTTGTTTTCCAAGTGTTTCTAAATTGTTTAACATGATGATGGGACTTTCATTAAATCTAAAATTCTTAACAGGATATTTAATGGCTCCATTCTCAATATAAAAAGTTCCATCACGTGTCAATCCAGTATAGAGAAGCGTTTGAGGATCAACAGATCGAATGTACCATAAGCGGGTTACTAAAATTCCCTTTTTGGTGCTTTTGATAAGTTCTTCCAAAGAAGCATCTCCACCCCCCATAATAAAATTACTAGGATAAGGAACTGGCTCAACACCCTTTTTTTCTGCCCAAAAACGGCTGTAAGCGAGATTCTGCACCACGCCATTTTTAATCCACTCTGTTTTCTTTAAGGGCTGACCTTCTCCGTTCCAAGTAGACACTGGAACTTCTGGATGCAAGGGGTCTGACCAAAGGTTTACCCGTTCATCAACTATTTTAACACCCAATTTAGTACCGCCATCTTTCGACATAAAGCTACGTCCTTCATCGGCTTGTCGAGCATCCACGGATCGCCCTAAGCCACTTAATAAGCCTAAGCCTGCTGATGGCTCTAAAATCACCGTATATTTTCCAGGCTCGATAGCTCTTGCTTCCCGTGACATCACTGATTTTGATATCGCTACACTAGAAGCTTCAGCAGCATCAAACTTAGTCACATCATTGAAGTCTCTGGTGACCCATCCGGATCCAGTACCATCATTAGTACGCATGGTTACTGTGAAGTCTATATTTGTCGACTTATTGTAGGCAAAAAGTCCTTTTGAATTGAGGATGGCTGAAAATCCTGCCGCATCGTCTAAAAAACCCGCAGCTGTAACGTCATTTGCTAAAGCGGGTTCAATACTACTATTGGCTACATTGGCCCTGTAATCAGGGGTAATATTAGCGGTAGCTTCCACATAATTAATTGCCTTATCATAAACCTGAGGCCCTAAAGGCTCCATAAACTCAGGGTTTTCCGGTGAAAGTTTAGCCAATTCCTCGGCTCTAGCTACCACCCTTTGTAAAGATGCGTCATCAAATTCATCGATACTTGCAGTCCCTGATTTTTTTCCAAAATTAGCCTGAACAACCAGGTTTTGATTGGAGCGATACCCTGATGTGGAAACGGAATTTCTGGCATACCGTATATTACCACTTTCACTGCCTTGTAAATTTATTTCGCAACCATCAGCTTTGGAAAAGCTCAAAGCTTTTTCCATGATTTTTTTTGCTTCTTCTTCTGTATATATTGCCATTGTAATGAATATTATAGTGAAACTAAGATTAAACGGTTCTACCTGTATTAATGACGTTGATGTTGTTAAACCTTGTAGTTGAACTACCATGAGAAACAGCACTCACTTGTGAAGGCTGACCTTTTCCGTCAAAGAACGAACCGAACATACGATAATCGTCCTGATCACAAATTTTAGCACAAGAATTCCAAAATTCTTGCGTATTTGATTGATAGGCTACATCATTCAACATGCCAACAATTTTTCCGTTTTTTATTTCGTAGAATACTGTACCTCCAAATTGGAAATTATACCGTTGTTGATCAATGGAGTAAGACCCACGCCCAGCGATATAAATTCCCTTCTCAACATCTTTAATCATTTCACTCACCGAATAAGGATCTTTTCCTGCTTCTAATGAAATATTTGGCATTCTCTGGAACTGTACATCGTTCCAACTTTGCGCATAGCAACAACCATGAGATTCATTCTGATCAATCATTTTTACTTGATCGCGAATGGCTTGGTAATTCACCAATACTCCATTTCGTATAATATCCCATTTTTTGCACTGTACCCCTTCATCGTCATAACCTACTGCTCCTAGGGACCCCACTTGGGTTTTGTCTGCTACAATATTGACGAGATCACTTCCATATTTAAAGTCGCCAGATTTCCATTTGTCTATAGTGGCAAAACTCGTACCCGCATAGTTGGCTTCATAGCCCAATACACGATCCAATTCTGTTGGGTGACCTACAGATTCGTGAATGGTAAGTCCTAAATGATTTGGTTCTAATACCAAATCGTATTTACCCGGATCAACCGATTTTGCCGAAAGCATTTCTTTTGCTTGCTGTGCAGCTGCCTTAGCATCTTCTATGATATCATAGCTATTGCGGTATAAGGTTAGTCCTGCTGCCCCAACTAATTTTTCTGATGCCAAACCATCCATATATTCATAACCAAGACCCATCGGGCTACTCATGGCATCTCTTGTCTTAAATTTTCCTTTAGCTTGATCTACTGCGGTTACGCCGAAATTTGGCCAAATTCTGTGCACATCTTGATCAATATAGGAGCCTTCAGTAGAGGCAAAATATTTTTGTTCATTGACCATAAACAAGGCTGAGTTTACAAAATTGGCTCCGTTATTCAGGGCAGCCGCATTTGCTGATAGTAACAGATCTACCTTTTCTGAAACAGGCACCTCTTTAAAGTCTTTTTTAATAGGTGTTTTCCAAGAAACTTCTCCGTAATTAGCAACAGGTGCTAATACCACAGGTTCTTTTTGAAATTTAGAATTTGCCTTGGCAATGGCTACAGCTTGCTGTGTTGCTTTTTTTATCCCATCTTCCGAAACGTTATTGGTGGATGCAAAACCCCAAGTACCATTGGTGATGACTCTAATACCAATACCGAACGATTCTGTATTCACTACATTTTGCACCTTATCTTCACGGGTAAAAACATATTGATTTAAGTATCTTCCAATTCTAGCATCGGCATAGGTAGCTCCTAAAGACTTTGCAGTATTCAAGGCCACATCTGCCATTCTCTTCTTTACAATCGTATCCATACCTGGCTCTAAGAGTGCCTCGGCAAAAATAGTATTGCCCGTCATTAGGTTAGGAACTAAAAGTGCTCCTGCCCCTAGTCCGGACAACTGCACAAAATCTCTTCTTTTCATGTTGTGTTGTTTTTGGTTATTTAAGTCATGCTTACCCTAGGTCTCAAGAAATTTTACTATTACGTAAAACTGTAGGTATACAATAGTACCTAGGGTACAAGGTAAGTAAAAGAATTAATTTTAAAAAATGTGAATTCTTAGAACCAATAAAATACAGCAACTTTAACATTGCTCACCAGATATCGGTATATAATGTACTGACCCTAAAAAGAAAAAAAGGTACAACAGATATATTTGGTCGTCCCATAAGAAGTATTGGATGACAACTACGGATATTATCTTTTTTAGGTAAACGCATTCTTTTCATGAGTGCACAACCCACTAATGTTTTGTTAAGGCCAATGATTAAATTTATAGTTATCTTTAAGACAAAAAAATAGAGGAATGCGTATGGAATTAAATGTATTAGGCACAGCCTTACAAGCCTGTTGTGCCGACCCAGCAACGGGGTATTTTAGAGATGGCTATTGTAGAACCATTTCTCAAGATACGGGTACCCATATTCTTTGCGGGGTAATGACCGATGAATTTTTAAGCTACACTAAAAAAAGAGGTAACGATTTAAGTACAGCTATTCCAGAATGGAATTTCCCTGGGCTCGTGGCGGGCTCAAGATGGTGTTTGTGTATTTCAAGATGGCTTGAAGCGGAAAAGGCAGGTGTGGCACCCCCTATTATTCTGGAAGCTAGCCTTCAAAAAGCCTTGGACTACACTTCACTAGAACTTTTAAAACAATATGAGTATTCGGGTGAATAGCAGAAATACAAGGGCTTTTCAATATAAAACAAGCCCGCTATTGCTTCACACGTGGCTCATAAACCATAGAATTTTAGTCGCCATTGAGCACTCCAAGCTGCCTAGTGTAAGCCTAATTACAAAATACAAATATTAATTCGGATAATTTTGTCTGATTTAAAAACTATTGTATCTTTGTACCTCAATAGACCAAAAATTATGTTTTCAAAAGCTTGTGAATATGGCATCAGGGCCACTATATATATTGCGCATCAATCGCTTGAAGGCAACAGAGTGAGTCTAAAAGAAATTGCAGAAGAAATAGATTCCCCTTCGGCTTTTACGGCTAAAATACTATATCAATTAGCAAAAAATAATATTATCGATTCTGTAAAGGGAGCCTACGGCGGATTTCAAATTGAAAAAAATCAGATTCATAACATTAGCTTAAGTCAGCTTGTTTTTGCGCTTGATGGGGATCGCATTTATACCGGCTGTGGATTAGGGTTAAGCAGATGTAATGCTGACAAGCCCTGCCCTGTTCATCATAAATTTGTACAAATTAGAAATGATCTAAAACAAATGTTAGATGAAACAACACTCTATGAAATGACAACTGGTCTAGAGGTAGGGCTCACTTTTTTAAAACGATAAAAAAAATTAACTACAAATCGGACAATTTTGTCTGATTATAAAATAATAATTTAAAAACAGCATATCATGAAACAAACGTTAGAAAGAACTATTGGCGAAATCGTTGCCAAAGACTACAGAACCGCTGCAGTATTTGGAAAATTCGGAATCGATTTCTGTTGCAATGGCCGAAGAAGCATTGAACAAGCGTGTGCAGAAAAACAACTCAATGCTAGTGCAGTATACGAGGCTTTAGAAGCTATCGAAAATTCGAATACCGAAGATCTTGAAGATTACAAAACATGGGCTTTAGATGTATTAGCTACACATATTGAAAAAACACATCATGCCTATGTGGAAAAAACTATTCCCGTATTGTTACAGTATTTAGAAAAAATAAACAGAGTTCACAGTGCCCGTCATCCAGAATTACAAGAAGTTTTTGAATTATTTACAGGAAGTGCTGGCGAGCTTACCATGCACATGAAAAAAGAAGAGCTAATTTTATTTCCCTATGTTAAGAAAATGGTGGCTTCGAAAAAACACGGTGAAGCATTAAAAACTCCGGCTTTTGGATCGGTTCAGAATCCCATTCAAAGTATGATGCACGAACATGATAATGAAGGTGAGCGTTTTAGAAAAATAGAAGACATCACAAATGGCTATCAACCTCCAAAAGATGCTTGTGCTACCTATCAAGTTGCGTTCTCCTTATTAAAAGAATTTCAAGACGACCTTCATTTACATATACATTTAGAGAATAACATTTTATTTCCTAAAGCAGAACTATTAGAAAAAGAACTTTTAGTGTCTTAAAGCTTAAGTGAAATCTAAATCATCGTCAATTTTGAACTTGTTGCCATACATCATCTGCCCCATTAGTAATAGTGACATACTACAAGTTCAAAATTGAAGATGATTATAAAGCAATTACCCATTTAAATTAATGCCATGAACCTATATCATAATTTATTTACTGAGTTTAAAGGAAAGCAATTAGGCTATTCTGCCATCGCCATTATTGGTCAAAGTTGCTTAGGCTCCATTGCCGCCATGTTAATTTTAAAAAGTACTGCCCCAAAAGTTGCTCTTATTCTAGAACTTTTTTTAGTGACTATTGTATGCATGTCTTTTAATGCTGCGGTCTTGGCGCAATTAAAACCTAAAATTACCTTTAACTTATTACTGATCAGTGTTGCTTTCAGTATCGCCATCATTGCGGCACATATTATCTAAACTATTTAGATTTTTGAACGCTGATCAATAGCAAGCTTACAGCAATTAAAAAACTAGCTGCTGTGAGTGCTTCAAAATAATAGGGAAATAAGGTGAGCTTTTGCCATGCCGCAAAACCTTTGTAAAAAATTAAAATTTCTGTCCCTAAAAATCCGATACTGTACAGGTAGAATGATTTTTTACCTATGCTGAAAATTTTGAAGTAATCGATTAGAAAAAACAGGCTTAAACTCACTACACCTAAAAAAGTGAGGTGCAAATAGCCTATCGTAAAACTCAAATACATAGCGGCTAAATTTGCTATATAAGGAAAAGCCGATGCTATTTGCAGTACTACTTTAAACCCCAATAACAGCGCAACACTATTCAAGATCTTGGTCTGAAATGTTGAAAAAATAGGTTTTAATTTTTCTCTTTTGCTATAGAGCATATATCCCAAAAAAACAAAGGCAATGGCTTGACATATAGCTCCCATTCCGCCTAAAACGTAAAACACTAAAGCTGGATTTGTCCATAAGGTCGATAAGAAAAATGTAGCCATAACTCCAACATTTAACAGCCACACAAAAAACTTAAATTGTTTTTTACTCAAGAAGATCTGATGTTGCTCTAGGATGTACATAAAAAGCCCTACGAGAGTGAGCAACATCCAACCGTTGTATAAAAAATGTAAATAAAAATAAATAGCCATTCGGTACCAAATAGATAAAGGTCCTAAAACGGTCATAATAGCTCCCAAAGCCCAAGGACCAATACTTGAAATGACCAAATAAAGCAAGGCTATTTTTATCACTTTAAAAGAGGCCAATTTTTTATGGTGTTTGGCTGCGTTTTTTATAAAAAACCAGGTAAACCAATACGAGGCAAATAAAAATAGCGTAGAAAAAATGATAGAAAATAGCGCATAGCCTTGAAATGGAAAAGTTAGTAACATTCCTATCAGCGTCACTTGAGTAAAGACAAACAAGGATTTATAGATGTTTGAAATTTGTTGTTTTCTAAAGTAAGCAGCATACAAAAGTGTCGTTATCGCTACATACACCCAACCCAAAAGCGCAATATGCGAATGCGTATGCACAAAAAATTTATAATTTATAGGGATGTCCACAACGACAAACAAGCGCAACACCACACCAAAAAAGGCCGCAATGGTAAAATAAACGAATGCAATAGCTATTTGCTTTTTTAAGGAAAACATACTACTCTTTAGGCATTAAAAATATAGGTTTTTTTTTGATGATCCCTTAGATCTCGAAAATAATTTCGCTTAGGAAATTAATCTATGCGGCTTTAGTTTTAAAACATCAAATTTATGATTGCATCTAGTGCTCAACATCATCTCATGGCTAGTCGCATACATGACCAAACTCAAGAAACCAAGAAGCTAAGACCTCTTTTAAAAATCAGGTTTAAAAGATGCCTTTACCCCGTAAAACTTGATAAATATCATGTTTTAAATGCTTATTTTTTTCAACTTTTACACCAGTAAAAGTGGCACAAAACTTAAAAATATTTTGTGCCTAAAAAAATAACACTTATGACAAGATTACATTCCTTTCATATTCCTGTTATGGGAATAGGATTCACCATTGATTCTCCTTTAAAAGTCTCACAATACGGTATAGATTCTGTTATTTCATTAGTTGATGATATTTTAATTGAAAAATTACGGAAAATGTACTGTGATACCTTTGAAAAACCCTATGCCGAAATTACAGATAAGGTAGAAGATTTTAGGGCTAAGAGAATCACATCATACCTCAATTTAATTCAAGAATTGGCTGAAAAAAAGTTTGAAGATTTAAAAAACTTTACGTTTCAATCTACGAGCGAGGTTAAAAAATATTTTGCAATGCTTCCTGAATCTTCGCATCTAAAAAAAGAATTTAAAAAATTTATTCAGGATGGTTTTACCTTAGATGATCTAAAACTCTGGATCGATGAAAACCTAAAAATGGGAAGTATTGATGTGAATATCATGACGAAAGTGGACAAGGACAACTACTTAAAAAAAGAAAAATTAGCTACTGAATTTAATGATGCTCACGCTGCCCTTCGGGGGTATGCCCATAGTAATTTAAGTTCTTCTGTAATACTTTCTGCGGGCATGAACCCCAGATTGTACAGCTATATGGAGCAGTTTGATGACTTTTACCCTGATGAAAACGGCTATATCAAAAAGAAAATTGTTTTAAAAGTTAGTGATTATCGTTCGGCATTAATTCAAGGGAAGTTTTTGGCGAAAAAGGGACTTTGGGTTTCCGAATATCGCATAGAATCTGGGTTAAACTGTGGAGGTCATGCCTTTGCGACAGATGGCTTTTTAATGGGCCCTATTTTAGAAGAGTTTAAAGAACAAAAAGAAAATTTAATTCGCGATGTATATCAGCTTGTCACTGCTGCACTTACCGCTAAAAACAAAAAGATTCCCACGACCACATTAACTTTAAAACTAACCGCACAGGGCGGGGTTGGGACTAGCGAGGAGCATGAGTTTCTCTTGCAGCATTATGGCATGGATGCTGTAGGTTGGGGAACGCCTTTTTTGTTAGTGCCTGAGGCGACCACCGTAGATCAAAAAACCCTAAATAGTTTAGTAGCTGCACAAGAAAAAGATTTGTATTTGAGTAACATTTCTCCCTTAGGAATTCCATTTCACAGCTTAAAAGGAAATACAAAAGATGAAGAGAAGGCTAAAAATATTGCCAAAGGTAGACCAGGGAGTGCTTGCCCTAAAAAGTTTGTGGCCTTGAATAAAGAGTTTTTAGAAAGCGGTATTTGTACCGCATCTCGGCAATACCAACACTTAAAAATTAAGGAATTAGAAGATCAAAATTACCCCTCAAAAAAACATGATTATTTATGGAACAAAATCACGGAAAAATCATGTACCTGTGTCGGACTAGGTACTTCTGCCCTACTCGCCTATGGTTTAGACACCAAAACTGAAGGTAAAGGAGTCTCTATTTGTCCCGGACCTAATATGGCCTATTTTAACAAAATTCTTAGTTTATCAGAAATGGTTTCACATATCTATGGAGAGACTAACATAATGACTAGAACAGATCGACCACATATGTTCATCAAAGAGTTACAGATGTACCTAGACTATATCAGTGAGTTAATCGTAGCGCACAATATGACGCCTACAGACAAGCAATCAAAGTATATTGAAAAATTTGCAGCGAACTTAAAGGAAGGGATTGCCTACTATCAAAATTTGATGGCGCAAGGAACGACCTACTTTCAAAGTAGTAAAACGATAATTTTAGACCAATTAAAACAAGGTATGCTAAGCATTGATCGCGAACTAGCCACGATAACACCTGTTGAAGTGGCCTAATTAAGATATCATCTTTTAAAACGGCGGAGAAAAAAATGCTTTTCTTCGCCGTTTTTGATGAGGTCAAGCCCTGATGCCTTTAGAAATACTATTTAGCTTAAAATTCTAAGGTTTTCATTAGGCATTACTCTTTTCCCACAAGGTATTAGCAAGGCTTAACCACTGATAATCCAGAATACTTCAGAACAACTTTGATTCGTGTGGAGCCAACAAAAATGATGCAATCAAGGCTTTACCACCCTAGTTATAGGTACTAAAAAAGCTCCTCTTTTTTTCAATAAAGAGGAGCTAGTCGTGTTTTATTTTCCCAGCTGCTAAATAGGTATAGCAGCCAATCTAAGCCTATTTAATTTCCTTAAAAATCTTTCCTTTTTGCTTTAAATGATAAAAACCAAATTGGAATTAGTGTCCATAAGCTTAACACAGATATCGATAGGATTACCCCGATATTGGTTCCGAAAAATTGCTTAAAAACAGCTCCTGTGTACCCTAAAAGCGCAGAAATATCAAGTTTTAATAAAATAAGGGTTCGGGATAAATCAATCGGATTAAATAAAATAGCGCCAAGCGAAAAGCTGTCTAAGGGGTATTCTTCAAAAACAATCAAAGACATTAAAAAGATACCGTCATAAATTACCGCTAAAAACAACCAAAGCAGTACGGCATACCCAAATCCTTTAATTTTATTTTCGTTGGATATTGCAATGATAAACGCTAAGGCCGTAAAAATAAGCGTCAAAAATGCACCCGTGACCAGTAATAATGAGAAATCAAAAATAGCATCACTTCTAAATAGGCCATACAATACAAACGGAATACCCAAGCCAAGGACCAAACTAAGACTTAAAGAACCTGCAACCCCAAAATACTGTCCTAAAAAAATCGAAGATCGCTTTATGGGTTGGGCCAATAACAGCTCTGTAAACTCTTTAGAGTTATAGTAAAACATCACCCCAAATATGGTTCCAATCAAGGGAACCAAAACAATAATAATATTCATTAAGGTGATGACCGCTTTAGATACATCGTTATTTAAAAATAACAAGACGAAACCTAAGAGTAAATAAAACAGAAAGTATACGTAGCTCCAACGGCTGCGCATTAAATCGTAAAAACTATATTTTAATATTTTAAACATGGCTTGGAGTGTTTGCTATGGTGGCTATGGCGTGTTCAAAGTCAGATTGTTTGGTTTTCGCTAACAATTGAGGAACACTGCCTTTAAAGTAAATTTTTCCTTCTAATAAATACACAATCTCGTCGGCAATTTCAGCTACGAACTGCATAATATGTGAGGTTAACAAAATAGTTTTTCCTCGTTTCTTTTCGGTCTGAATTAAAGCTTTTAAACGAATTACGGCAAGAGGATCTAAACCATTAGTAGGCTCATCTAAAATAATAATAGGACTATCGAACATAAACGCCAATACAATATTTACTTTTTGTTTGGTACCCCCAGAAAGATTGGCTAGTTTTTTATCTAAAAAAGGAGTTAAGCCAAAAGTTTCGATCAAAATTGCCTCTGAACTAGGTTTTTGGCGTAAATCTTTAATCATGGTGATCAACTCTTTGACCTTCAAATTTCCAGGAAATTCAGCAATCTGTGGTAAATACTCTATTTCTTGACGGTATTTCCAGTTATTTTTAATAGACTTTCCTAACACAGAAATTGTTCCTTTATTGGGGAGTACCATTCCTAAAACGGCTTTTATAAGTGTTGTTTTACCCGACCCGTTAGGACCTAAAACAGCAAATATACCTCCACCTTCGATATGCAAATCCAGGCCTTCTAAGACTTTATTTTTACCGAATTTTTTGTATAAATTTTGTACTTGAATCATTTTATTTTTTTCATTAATGGGTTTGAATCCATAAGGTTGTCAGGGGTAAAAACAGGCGATACTTTTTCTGAAAAATCTATTATATCCATAAATAAACTGCGCAATAATACGATCGTCTCAGGAGTTCTATTGACAATATAAGAGAATAGTTTTACGGGTCGGTACGGAATATCGCCAATTCCGTTTTTATCTAAATCATAACCCGTATAATCACTCCAGTAGTTTTGATCAAAAACATTGTCATTTAAGTTGCTGTTGTACGATATATCAAAGGAGTTATGCATAAAATTATTGTTGGTAAATTTATTTTCATAGCAGGCTCCTAATACTTTTACCGCCCAGCCATTTTTAACGAACGAATTGTTTTTATACCTAATTCTGTTAGAGCCTTCAATGTTTATTCCGATGGTATTTTCCTCAAAGGTATTTCCCATAATCTCGGCGTCGTTAATTTCTTTTAACAGCATTCCAAAAGAAGCTGTTCCCCAGTTGTATTTAAACGTATTGTTTTCCATTCGAATACGTTTTGAAAACATCACTGCTACGCCAGCACCATTGTTTTCAAAAGTATTATGGGTATACACATCATCATTTGAAAACATAAAATGCAAACCATACCTCAGGTTATTTGTGCTTTTATTATTGTGAATGGTAATGTGATCCGAAAACTCTAAATAAATACCATCTCGAGTTCCTTGAACAATATTTCGGCTGACATCTACATTTTTAGAGTACCACAATTGAATTCCGTTACCAGAATTGTATTCATCTTTAGCCTCGCCAATAATTTTATTGTGGTACACTTTTCCGTTGTTTGATTTTTCTAAATAAATACCAAAAAAAAGCTTTTCTAAAACTATATTTTGAATCACAAAGTGCTCACTTTTTACCACGCGAATTGCCGCATAATCAGAAGTATAACTTGTTCCTACATTGATGATGAAGAGTCCGTCTAGGGTAACATAATCAGAGGCTATTCTGATAATTTCACCTTGCTTTTCGCCATCAATTATGGGATAATTTTCACCCAATAAGGTTAGTGGCTTATCTATGAGAATATTAAACTCTTTGTAGGTGCCTTTTTTGATTAAAAGCGTATCAAAATCTGCTGCTAGTGCAATACCGGTTTTAATAGAAGTAACCTCGCAGGTTTCACAAATAGGAATGGTTTTACCATGGGAAATCAGACCTATACTTAAAAAGAGAAACGTAAGTAGTTGTTTTATATATACCATTATCTAATGATCAAAAATTTTGAATCTTCGGTAGCTTCTACCCAATGTGCCACTTCTTTAGGAAAACTAAAATGTTCTTGAGTGCTTAACTCAAAATCTTTTTTATTGATATGGAATACAATGCAGCCTTGCAGCACCACCAATTCAGCATCGGTAGCTGAGGTATGTTTTGGAAAAACCGCTCCCTTTTCTAAACTAATACTAAGTATTTCGATGTGGTCTGTTTTTACCAGTTTTTGCACCTGTAAGGCATTAAAACTTTGGTCTTTTATTCTGGTATCTATAGTGTACATAGCTTTTATATATGTTGAATTTTTTACTAAGAAAATGTAAGGGAAAAAGTTAAAGAGCAAATAGTCGAAGATGATTTCAATTCAGAACCTAGCCTAAAACCGTATTTTCTTTTTTTTCCCTTATACTACTCATTTTTCTTTGTTTTTTATTCCATTAGGGGGTTCTAATTTTCCCTGTAATATTTTTTAATTGAATTTTATAAACAATGGGCATTCGCTCTTGACTCATTCGAAACATAAAATCATTAATAAACTTAGGACTTTTTGCCTGAATTTTGCTAATGGTATCTTGCACGCCTTCCACAAATTTCTGAAGGTATATTTTAGCCTCAAAAGCTACTAGTTCCTCAAACTCTCCAAATAACAAAACAGATTGCCATTCTTTAATGCTTTTTATGTCATCTACCTGAAAAGATACCCTTTTGTTTTTTCGCATAGCATCTACCTTATTCCCTTCTGAGGAATAACACAAAATACAATCCTCATCAGTATCATAGTAATAGGTGGTCGGAAGAATAAAAGGGCTGTTATCAGCAATAAAACCTAAACGACCCATAAAATTGCTTTCTAAAAGCATTAAGCAATCACTTTTCTCTAATTCGTGTATTGGATTTTCCATGCCTACTCCTTACTATTTTTCATCTTTTTTATCAAACTTCATGTGAAGCCCTTCCCAAGTAAACAGCTCACCTTGCTTATCTTTTTGTACCTTTTCAGCTAGATCTTTATTTTCAAAGGCACTTAAGTAGGCACCCATAGGGCTCGGTAAATTTTGACTAATCAAATAGCTGGCATTGGTCGCATCAATTAGTTCTCCTGGATTTTCATAATCGGTCACTAAAAACAGTGCAACAGAATTATTATCAATGGTCTTTAATTCATTGAGCATACATTCTGCGGCATCAAACTTAAAACTCTTTCCTTTTTTCGTTACATATTGTGCTGCATATTGTTGGTCAACAATGGTCATGCTACAAAAATGACACCCATCTGAACCGTAAGCAATGGGCTCAGGACTTATGCTGCACGAAGTGCATACCAAAGCAATAACGAAAAAGAAATACGTAAATTTTTTCATAGCTATTTTTTTTGCAAAATGATAAAAATAAAAACTTTAGACAGTTTTTGTAGTACTACTTTTTTTACCCATCATAAAGGCAACAAAAGTTAAGGCCATACCCATAAACATCAGATAAGCACCGGCTCTTGGCCAAGAATCCACATCAAAATTCAACATCTTTGCTTTGCCAATTAGTGGTGGTTTGTAACTCATGGGTGAACCATCAGGATTTGCCAATTTCATGATGGCATGTGGGTCTAAATTGGTGCCATAATCGGTCATCCAGGCATTAAAATCATACATTCCTAGAATACCTAAAACAGACATTAAAATGAGCCATCCTAAGAACCATTTATGATTAACTTTGCCAATAAAGCCTAAAAAACCTATCAATACCCCTAAGAAAACCATGCCTCCGATGACTTTAGGAAAAGTACTAAATTCCCACATTTCATCGGGCTTAGGAAGTGTCTTCATTCCTATATAGTGGTTTAGTCCGTCTATATTTTGAATATCGAACTCATTAAACCCCTGGATACCATCTATATAAATATTCATCCCTAAAGGCTCAGGATATTGCGGTGCTCCTAGCATAATATTCCATAAAGGAAAGAAATACAATCCAAGAAGAAGCAAAGAACCAACCATCATTACTAAACTCGCTTTTTTCATAACTTGATACTTTATATTACATTTTGATTTAATGGTGGAGGTTGTTTTGTGGTGGTATAAAAAAAGCGGGCAGGTTATATAACGTACCCGCTTTTTAAGTTTAAAAAAGAAATTCTAAAAGAAGATTATTCTCCCAATGTCCAAGTGAGTTCTAGGTTAGAGTCTGCTGGAGATACTCGAACATACCCCTGCATTTCTTGGTGCAAGGCAGAACAGAAATCGGTACAATAAAATGGCCAAACCCCAACTTTTTTAGGTTCCCAAACAGAAGTTTTTGTTTGTCCTGGCATAATTAAAAGTTCTGAAGTATTTTGACCTATCATTGCAAATCCGTGTGGTACATCAAAATCTTGTTCGTGGTTGGTGATATGGAAATATACCTTATCTCCTACTTTTACCCCTTCAATATTATCTGGGGTAAAGTGGCTACGAATCATCGACATGTAAATGTGCACTTCATTACCTTTACGCTCTACTCTTGTTTGATCAGGAGATAGCGCGGCATATGGGTGTTTGTTTTCTTCTAAACGATAGAACTTTTTAGATTTGGGGGCTAAAATTGAGGCTGGTATTCCGGCCGCATAATGTGGTTCTCCATGCGTTGGGAAATCGTAAATAAGCTCCATTTTTTCTCCTGTAATATCATATAATTGGGCAGAGTGCTCTAATTCTGGTCCTGTTGGCAAATACCTGTCTTTGGTAATTTTATTCATAGCAACGACATACTTACCAAATGGTTTTCTAGAGTTTCCTCCAGGAATCATTAGGTGACCTACAGAGTAAAAGGTTGGTTTTCTATCGATAACTTCCCAAGTACCTAATTTCCATTTTACTACTTCTGAAGAAATAAAGAAGGTAGTATATGCATTTCCTTTACCATCAAACTCGGTATGTAAGGGGCCTAAACCACCACTTTTTACAACACCAGCTAAAATATCTTCGAACTTTAAAATTGGAATGCCATAAGCTTCACCATCGAACTTTTTACCTTCAATAGCCGCAATCATCTTATCAAAAGAGTGTATGGTTAGATCCGCAGAAAGTTTACCGTTACCAATAATATATTGACCTGTAGGATCTACATCACAACCGTGAGGCGATTTTGGGGTGGGTAAAAAGTAAACCGCACCTGGAACTTTTAAAGGATCTACTGTCAAGACTTCTTTTTTCATCGTAGTATTAGCTGTATGTGTAGCCTCATCATATACGTTATGCGCATAATTAGCTGGCATCATAGTACCACCGCCATTATTCACATATTCTTCAATTTTTTTCCAGTTTACCGCTGCAATAAAATCTTTATCGTTTTGAGACGCGTTAACTTCTAATAATGAATTCGCTTCTTCTGTATTGTAGGTAGTAAAGAAAAACCATCCGTGAGACTTATCACGACCTGGGTGCGATAAATCATAGTTGAAACCTGGCATCATTAACTGAAATTTAATATCCATATGGCCATGTTCTGGATCTACACTAATAAATGAAAGCGCTCCTTTAAAGTTACTTTTATATTCATTGATTGGCATATCACGCTGAGGAACTGGCACTGAAAAACGAGTTCCTGCTACTACATACTCCGTATTCTCTGTAATAAAAGAAGAACTATGATTTCCTGCACTATTCGGTATTTCAATAATTTCTTCTGTTTCAAAGGTAGCTAAGCTAATTCTCGCGATTCTGGGTGTATTATTTCCATTGATAAAAATCCAACGGCCATCCAGTTCACCTTCTGTCTGAGAAATATCAGGGTGGTGAGCATCATCCCAAGGCACAAAGCCAAAAGAGGTTTCTAACATAGGCTTCGTTTCTTCAGAATAGCCATACCCAGAGGTTGGAAATTGAGAAAAAACAGGAATCTCTTTAAACATACGACCTGATGGCAAACCGTATACGGTAAGGTTACCACTATACCCCCCTGACATAAAGGCGTAAAATTCATCTTGCTCGCCTGGTGCAACATACACCTTTTCGGCATTACTAGAATTAAGCGCACCGTTTGATGAGCTCTTTCCATTTTGATTACCGCAGCTAAACAGCAATGCTGAGCCTACTAGTGCTACTAAATAATGTTTATAATTTTTCATTTTATTGATTTTTGTTGTTGACTTTTAATTTGATTTATTTTTATTCTTCTGATGGTGGTAAGATTACCTTATCCACAACATGTACTATTCCATTACCCGCTTTAACACTGGCTAAAATTTTGGCGCCACCTACATAAACATCGTCACCTTTTACTTCAACTGTGGTATTTTGATCGTTGGCTTGCCCGAGTTTTTTAAACTTTTTCAAAAACTCTTTGTCATAATTACCCGCCGTAACATGGTGTTTTAAAATGTTAGCTAAGGCCGCTTTATTTTCTGGTTTTAATAAATTTTCTACTGTACCTTCTGGTAGCGCTGCAAATGCTTCATTGGTTGGCGCAAAAACCATTAAGGGTCCTGCGTTCACTAGTGCATTTTCTAAACTAGCGGCTTGTACAGCAGCCACCAAAGTGGAGTGATCAGGAGAACCTATGGCAATTTGCAACACATTAGGTGTTGAACCATCATCTTCAATAAAAGCCTGCCCTTTTTTCTCTGTATTTGGAGCCACCTCGGTGTTCGAAGTGTCGCTGCTCGTTTCACTCTTATTTCCCTCTTTACAGGAACTTAACAGTACTAAGGTGCAGCATGTGGCAAATAATAATTTAAGGTTGATTGTTTTCATTATTTCTATTATTTATGTTCAATTAATACTCGTTTTTAGGTACTAGGTTTTGGGTTTTGGATAAAAGATTAAAAAACTAAGTCTAATTAAAAAGCTTTAAGTTTCGAGGTATGCTTTTACTTCAGGGCTATTCACTTTATTGTTTATGCGCAACTCTTTTCTCTCTATTCTTTTCTCTCTATTCTTTGTTCTACCCTCTGCCTACTATAGCGTTCTGTAGTATTCCAAAATAGCTCGTGTTTGTTCCACAGTTAAGTTTTGGTTAGCCATGGCTGCACCGTTAAATTCAATCAACAAATCTTTCGCACATTGATCTTCTTCGGTCATAAGTTTAGGATCTAAAATCATGTTCATAATCCATTCTGGACTTCTACGTTCTAGAATTCCCTTTGGAGAAGGACCAATAAAACGTTTGTCTATTTTGTGACACGCCGTACAGTTCGATTTAAAAATAGCCTCTCCTGCTGCTGCCATCTCCATATTTATTTCAGCATCTAAAGTGATGTTTTTAATCTGACCCACCCCCTTCTCTTCCAAAGTAATTCGCTGTGAAGCAGGAATGTCGTTAGTTGCTGCTGGAGCTTCTGCTGTTTTTTCTGCGGCTTTAGTTCTACCCACAGTAAAACCTTCTTTTTTTTCTTCTTTTCCGCCACAACTCATAAGAAGAACGGAAAATACTAATGCTAGACTTTTAAAAACTATTTTCATCTTTCGGTATATATTAAAATTAATACCACAAAACTACGGGTACATTTCAGTAAAAAACATGATAAAAATCATAAAAAAGATAAAAAAGTCTTTTAATCTTTATATCAAAATAAAAGAGCTGAGTTTCCTTATCTTTACCACACTTAAAAAAATATATAATGCTATCTAATTCTTCAAAATATGCGCTTACAGCAGTACTGTATTTGGCAGTTAATGCTTCTTATGAACATAAAATACAAGCAAAAGATATTAGTGAACCCACAGCAATTCCTAAAGCGTATTTAGCTAAAATATTACAAGAATTATCAAAACATCAAATTGTTAGCTCTGTTAAAGGTCCTAATGGTGGCTTTTACTTAAGTGAAGAAAATAGAACTGTTCACTTAATAAAAATAGTAGATTTAATTGACGGCAAGGATCGATTGACCTCTTGTGTTTTAAGTTTAAAAGACTGCAATGCAAATCATCCATGCCCTTTACATGATATGGTAGGCACTGCTAAAACACGATTTTTTATTAAAATGAATACCACGACTATTAACGATTTAGTGTCTAACATTAAGGAAGGTAAATCGTTCTTGCCCTTGTAGCATGTTTTATAGATATACCCAAAAAAAAAAGGCTATCTCATTTACCAGATAGCCTCTTTACATGTACCGCTACTTTACATCAAATGCTGATTGAACTTCATTACCTGCGGCCAGGTAGTTGCATCAACTTACAAAACATGACTTAGATAAGCTTAGCGCTACTCCGAGAATTCGGACTAGATCTTGTAGCTGTTCATGAACCAAAAGCAACATCCAAAGGGCTACCCTCCTTCAGCTCTAAGTATTTAGACTCTTTAAAATTCAATTTCAAAAAACAAGCTACTGCTCTCGTTGGTATCTGTTATGTCTTCTCCTTTCAGCAGGTCGCCAGTGGCGTTTTCTAGTTTAAGATTTAGCTTCCAATAGCCTGTCATCGTCAAGGAAAGTTTACCGCTATACATCCTAGCATTGGCTTTATAGCTCAGGTCTTCATTATTTGGAGAACTATGATTCCCCATGCTCGGCATACGTGGATCAAGGTTTATCTTGTAATTTTCTACCGCTGGAAAACTCATCATTGTTTCCATTTTAAACAGCATCGCTGAAAAATCGTTCACTTTTACCTCTGGATTAAAAGGCATCATGGCTAAAATATACCTTGCATTATCCGTTCCCATAAATGTATTTATTGTTTTTTTGCCATCTGGCGGACTCTGTACTTCAATACGCTCTGTGACAGTAAAACTTTCATTCTCTATCGTGTAGTCTAGTTTTAAATCCCAATATTCATCCGCATTCCCCGGCATTTGAAAAACTATATAGCCCTTAGCTATATTGGCATCCGAGGTCGTTACGATCTCAGATTTAGGGCAAGAATGCTCCTTACTGGTCATATGCATTACGGGGCTCCACGATAGTTGTACATTAGGGATATAGGCATCCGTTGCATCCTCTTTAATCCTAATAAAGAGTTCATTGTACCCAATAGTAAACTGTTGCTGCGCGGCATATATTTCTATACTGTGATCGTTGGCTTTAAAAGTTTGTACTTTAGTTAAATCGGCTAATGGATCCAAAAGCACCTCAGAATCATCAGACTCACATGAAGCAGCCGTAAAAAATACTAAAGCTAAAGCGGATATTATTTGTATTGTTTTCATTATTTTATTTTTATTATTATTTCTAATTATTTGTTGCTAATTGTTTACTATTTATTGTTTCATTGAATAGTATAAGACACTGTCATAAATACATTACGACCCATTCGGGGGATATTTTTCCAATCGGTATACGTCGAATAGTTTTGGTCAAATATATTCTCCACCCCTGCTTTCACGTATACCGCATCATTTTGCAATGAAAAGCTTTTCCCGAAGGAGGCTGAAAAAACGGTATAGGCTGCTGTTTTATCTTCACCATAGGCCGGATTAAAATTCACCTGGTCTGCTGCTCCTCGCATGGTCAGGGCTCCAGAAAATGTTCCTTTGCTGTATTGTAAGCCTGAACTGTAGGTCAACGGACTCATAAAAGGCAAATTACCCCCATTCTGATCTTGACCTCGGTGATACGAAACTAAGCCTGTTAATGCTAGTTCTGGCAACACCTTATACCGCCCATCAAGGCTTAGATTGTACAAATTTGCATAGTCTAGATTTTCGTAAATTTTAACCCCGTCTGCTCCTATCGTCATTACACTTAAATTAGGACGTACTACACCGATGATATAATCTACCGTATGAAAATAATTAGCTTCTAGGTTTATACTTAGCTTTTTAAAAGGAACGGATACTTTAAAATTTCCTTCCATGGCTTTTTCGTTTCTTAAATTGGGATCGCCAATATAGTCATGGTTGTCAAAACTATTAAAAAGATAAAAACCAAAACCTTCCGACACGGATGGCGCGCGATCTCCATACGATAATCCTGCTGTAACACTCGTTTCTTTAAATTGGGTGCTGTACAAACTAGAAATACTTTTCAGAAATCGGTTTTGGCGCTGCGTTATTTCAGGATAAAATATGCGTAAACTATTTAAACCAAAATCATCCGCCACATGAAAGCCTTGATACGCTAAACGCGTCCCTATTTTTAGAGAACTATTTTTTAGTTTAATCACATCTTCCCCGTAAAAAGCAGTATTTAAGGTACGTACATCGGGCCAAGTCAGCATAAACATTTCACGCTCACCAGGGTTGTTGGGATACATGGTCATTTCGGCTAAAGAGCGGTTATAAAAACCATCTACCTTGAATAAAAAACTATGTTTTTCTAGGTCCAATTTGGTTTGAGAGTAATAGCCATAGGTATCACTCCAACCCGGCATATCCATTCTAATGGGCACATCAGGCCGTTTGCTATCGTCCATGATATGGGTAATGCTATTGGCGTATAGTTTAGACTCCCAATCGGTAAAATTCCCCATAAACTGTGCCTGTTGCCAAGTAACTGAACCAATAAAAGCCCGCGCCAATGACACATCCATCGGTAAGGCAGGATAGCCTACATCTTTGGCTTCATCAAAAATAAAAGTGGCTAAAAGCTTTTTATCATCACCAAATGTATAGCCTGCATTGGTCGAAATATTATACTTTTCATACTGCGAAAAATTTACTTCTTCGCCACCACCGGCCACATAGTTTTCGGCATCACGGTAAATAAAATCGGTATCCACATAAAACTGATCGTTAGAATAATTAAGTTCGCCACCGATAATCTTTGCTTGATTGTTTCCTTCAAAACCAGACTCAAAAGCACCGATCCAACCAATCGGCTTAAAATTGCTTTTCTCTAAACGCATATCGATGGCGCCACCAATAGTGCTGCCATGCTGAGCGCCTTGCTGCCCACCGGCAACCTGAACGTCTGATAGGTTAGATACATCAACATAAGACGTTATCGGATCCATCTTATCGGTACAGGCACCAAAAATCCGCATCCCGTCTATGGTAATTGATAATCTTTCGGAAGTCATATCATTGATCATCGGTTCCCAAGCATAAGCACCACGTTTCATCATACTCACTTTTTTTGAGGCTTCTAGATACTCGTCGAGCGTTGATAGTGGCTTGTGTTGCTGATGATGGTTTAACGTGTTTTTATAGGAAGCAATCACAATCACTTCATTTAAAAACACAGGCAAAATGCTGTCTTGTGTTATGGGGACTCTTTGTTCTTGTGTTATGGGGACTCTTTGTTCTTGTGCAAAGGGTTGCGAACCGCAGAACAACAGGCATAACAGCCCAAGAAACATGGTTTTATTTTTTAGACCTAGCCTCAACATACAGCCAAATCTGTCATCGATTTCCGTTTTCATCGGTTCTATTTTTATGATATTAAAAGGTATAGCGATCCCGCTTATGATGAAATTTATTCAACATAAGGAAGCGAGTCGAGCTTTGCTGGCCAAAAGACAGCTACAGCTACCCCCTTTGGTAATAAGGCCATGGCCAAGCAGTTTAGCCTGCCACAAAAGGGTTTTTAAATAAGCTAAGGTGATGCAACGAATTCTGGAGGTTCGGAAATAGCTTTTGCAAATAATTTTGCATAGCTTAGTGTAATGATTTTAAAATTTTCAGTAAAATCTTGAAGACTGTAGGTGTTAAAATTGTAGTCAGCAATCAATTGATAAAACACCAGGTATTGAAGTTCTGTTTTTGATTGTTTTTTGTCAAAAGGGTTTTGCGGTCCTTCTTTAGCTTCTTTTGCAATTTGTTGTGCTAAATAACATTTCCCATCGCATTGAAGGGCCACATCATCTTTATTTTCACAAAGCACTGTAACTATGTAGTCATAATTCACCACGTACTCCACGATGGGCCAAAGTGGCTTAAAGAGCATGGTTAAAGTTAATAGAATGACTAGGGTACTTTTCATGCATCAAAGGTAGTGCTGCAGCTCATAAAAAAACATGACAAAAGTCATGATTAAAAGATATACGGATCTTTTTTATAAGTCCATTGTGTAGCACCTATTTTTATAAGATCACTTTCTTATTCTAATTCGAGAAGGGTATTATTATTCCTGTAATAAGGTGCTAAGTTAGGGTCTAAAATACGCTGATGTAAAGGGCTTCTGGTTAACTACAGTAGCAAAAAAGAATGATTGGTGTACTCCCTTATGGCTTTAATTAGATCCTATCGGTTCAGTTATGGGAAGAGCGGAAGCAAACTTGCGCTGAACTTTCCTTTTAGTACAAGGCCAAAACAGTTTTTTGGGATTTTAATTTTTTTACATGCCTTTTTAATTGGCGCCTAAAAATGCCCAAAAGCGCCATTCAAGTTAAGAGGTAGGGAGTAACTTGAACATTCCGCGCTAACCACTAATCGCTAACCACTTCAATGTATTATGAAAATAAATTTGTTGTAGAACAT